>OJLB01000493.1_pt1 | contig 17308 bp, 6 predicted proteins | sample 1596861 | NCBI WGS metagenome assembly OJLB01 (sample SAMEA3904681, study PRJEB24821) | metagenome | biome: Builtin; feature: hospital; material: surface | place: USA | collected 2013-06-06
CACGTAAGTAGTCGTCGGCAGCGTCAGATGTGTATAAGAGACAGCTTCACTTCATCAGGATGCAACTGCCTATTGTTCCAATCGACATTCGCCCCTACTGCCGCCGTACCGACATTCCCGCCCGCCGCATAGCCGATGGCCGCCCCGCCCAGTGCGTTGACCGCCGCTTTACCCGCCGGACCGAGGTTTTCTGCTGCTTTGTCCAAATACGGTGCGGCAAGGGAAGTGCCGCCGCCGGCCAGTATGCCGCCCAGACTGCCGGTCGTCAGCCCGCCTGCCGCCCCGTGCAGGATACTCCTGCCTATGCCGCCTTCTTTCCAGGTGTCGTAGCGGCTTTGGTTTTCGGCAAGGTAGGCGTTTACTTGGCCGAGTGTTGCGCGGATGGCGGCTTTTTCGGTTTCGCTGTCCGTGTTTTGCAGTTCCGCCTCCAACAGGGTTTTGGCTGCCTGATACCGTTCGTAACTTTGAGTATTGCCGAGTTTATCGGAAACGGCTGCTGTGGCTTGTGCGGCATTTTTACCGAACTCCTGCGTTACTTCCCTTTGCAGGTTGATTTCTTTGGCCACCGCGTCTTTGTCGAAGCTGTTTTTCAGACGGCCTGAGTGTTGATCCACAGTTTCGGTGTCGATGCCGGTGTAGATACGCGCTTCGGTTTCTTTGGCAGTCCTGCCTGTTCGGGCAAGTTGTCCCGCTTCATCGGTGATGTGTATGTTGCGGGTGTTGATGCCGCTGCGGGTGGTGCTGTTTTTGCTGTCTCCATCGCTGCCGTAGCCGATGGCGTTATTGTTGTTTTGACCTTTAGAAACATCAATCAGGCGGATTCCCGGGCCGGAGTCGGCAGGACGGTTTTGTCCCATTGATTCACCGCTGATTGCAACACTTGCCCCGATGCCGAAGCTTTTGCCTTCGTAGTGGCTGTGGTTTTGAATGTCGCTGGCAGTAAGGGTGGCCGTCTGAAAAAGGTTTTTTCCTTTGTCTTCGGCACTCTTGCCGGAGGTGATGATGCCGCCCTTGAGGTCTGTGTTGTCTCCAACTTTGATCTGATAGCCGTCTTCTCCGGCATAAATACCGCTTTGCCCGGTTACGGAGGCATGGTCTGCTTTGACTTTGCTTTGGCTGTAACTGCCGCTTGCACTGAATCCGTAACCAACGGTAACTTGGACGTTGCCGTTTTGTTGTTTGCCCTGATAGGTTTCAGTATCTTGAACGCTTTCTATATGCAGGTTGCGCGTATCTGCCTGTACGCCTTTGCCGATAAGCTGCGCACCTTTGAGGGTGGTATCCCCGCCGCTTCGGATAATCGTTTTGCCGGCCGTACTGCCGACATGGGTGTGGCGGTGGGTAGTACTTTCCCCTTGTCCTTTACCTTTGCCGAGATTTCCTCCGGCGGTAATTCCAAGACTGATGCCGTCGCCTATTTGGACGGCTACGCCTGCATTCCAGCCACTGCTTTTGTTTTTGCTTTGCTCGCTGCCGTCCTGTATGGCAGATTGGAGTTTGATATGGTTGTCGGCAATGAGTGTGGTACCTGCATGGCCGATGACATCGGAACCTGTAATATTGATATTGGACTGCTCCCCGCCTCCTGTGGCCACAAGTGTGGTTTGCCCTTTGCCGATAATTTGACTTGCTGCCGCTTTGGTGTAACGGCTTTTTTGCTCGTTACGACTTTTCTGTTCGCCGTAGGTGATGGACACACTGATACCGGAGCTTTGATTGTTGTTTTGACCTTGTCCCGCACTGCTGCTTGGAGCAAATTGTTGCATTTGTTGGGCTGCTTGATAACCCTGCCATGCAGCATTGGCTGCAGCCATGGCATTAACGCGTTTATTTTTACTTTTGCCCACATTTTGGGCTGCTTGTACGAAGTTTTGTGCAGCTTGGACAACCGGCACATTGAGGGCGACGGTGAGGCCTTTTTGTTCCCGGGTGTGGACGTAGTCAGTGGCATACCGGTTGTTTGCGGACTCTACATCTATGCTTTTGGCAGTGACGGTATTGCGCCCCTCGGGGCTGGAGACGGTACTGCCGGTTTGTCGGTAGCGGTTTCCGGCAACTGTAACGGTGTCTCCATTCAGGCTGCCTATAATGCTGCCTGTATGGACAATATTGGTACGATCAGTGTCATCGGTAGTTTTTCGGTTACCGATAGTAAAGCCCAATCCGCCTGTGCCCATGACGCCTGATTTTTTGCTCTCGTGGTATTCATTGCCGGTGTAGCGATTATGGGCAGTAGAAATATCGATGTCGTTTCCTGCTTTTAAGACAGTGCCATTATCAGAAATAAGGTTGCTGCCGCGTACATTGATATCCTGCCCGGCTGCAACAATCATTTTGCCGCCGCCGATGTTGCTGCCGACTGCTTCATCATGACTGAAGCGGTAGCGGTCGTGTGTTTTGGTACTGGAAAGGATGCCTTTGCTTTTCCCGCTTACAGAGGCGTCCAATTCGGTTATTTGGCGTCCTTCGCTAATATTGACATCACGTCCCGCGGCAAGGACGGTTTTGCCCTCTTCGGTCTCCAGTTCACCTTGACGGATTTTTAAGTCGTTGTCGGCTCTAAGCATTGCGCCGTTTTGCGTGCGGATACTGCTGCCGACTTCGGCACTTTGTCGGACATGACGATGATTTTTGTCATCTAATGCACCATAGGTTTCGCGATGTTCGGTACGGATGGTGCCGAGATTGAGATTGTTGCCGGCGGTAATTTGGGTGGTGCCGCCTTTAACTTGGTTAGAGACGGTGGCTGCATTAAGGTTGATATCGTTGCCAGCATGCAGGGATAGGATGCCGTCTGAAACTCTGTTATCTACTTGCTCAGTATAGCTTCCGGCCACGTTAATGCCGGCCATACGATCAATGGCGGTATTGCCGTTACGTTCATTACCGGAAGTTTGGGTTGTACCGTTAAGATTGATATTTTGCGCTTGGGCAGTCAGCAGTCTGCCTGCTTGTACCTGCCCGCCGTCGATATTGATACTTTTTTCAGCTTTTAAGCCGATTTGGTCGGCCTGAATATTGCCGTTGCTGTTAATATTCCGTGCTTGGATGAGTACAGCCTGCCGCCCCGCAATGGTACCGCTGTTAGTCAGGTTGCCGTTTTGCAGTTTAAGTAAGACTTGTTCGGCACTAATCAGGCCGCCGGAGGTATTGAGATCACCTTTTCGAGCCAGTGCATAAACTTTGGGGGCCAGTACGGTTTGAGTCGAACCGTCAGACAGGGAGACGGTTCGATTTTCCATCCAAACGATATCTGAAGTTAAGCGGGCAACTTGCTCTGCACTCAAGGCGATACCCGGGGTAAGGCCGAATGTTTTGGCAGCAGTAAGGCCGTTGTCCATCAGAGCTTTGAATTGTTCTTCATCACTTTTGTAGCCGTCGAGTCGGCGGTAGCCTGTTAACTGGTGGATTTGTTCATTAACAAGTTTTTGTTCGTAGTAGCCGTCGCCTAGCCGTTTGTGTAGATGATTGGTGTCCAATTTCAGTTGTTGCAACATGTAGTCGCTGCTCAACCAGCGGCGGTAGTCTGCAAATTGAGGATCTGTTTCAACCAACCAGCCTTTATTACCGGGGTGGACGGTGTAGAGGCTGCTGCTAGGTAGAGTAACAGTAGCGTTATTTAATGAGACCACATTACCGGTATGGATACGCTGCCCATTGACGGCTGCTGTGGATGCTCTGTCAATCAGTTTGGCTGCAGATGCTGCGGGTTGAAAGGAAGGGGAGGCAGTATTCTGTTGGATGACGGATACAGGTGTGTCAAAGTCGTGGGTAAATAGTTGGGTATCATGGTAAGAAGTGTGGTTTTTTTCAGTACGGCGTTGTCTTTTTCTGCCACTGTACCATCCTTTTTCTGTAACTGAATCCCACTGTGTGCCGACAGCATCTGTGCGCCCCTTGCCTGTTGTACCTTGATTGGTGATTTCTTTCTGGTTTAAATCATCAGTGATAATACGCCCGCCTACTATAATTCGACTGTCTTTGTTCAGCCAGTCTTGGCCTGAAGCAGTCAAATTACCACCCACAGTAATGTGTGCTGGTCGATTTTCAATGATACGTTCTTTATAAGTCTCGATGTGATAGTCTCGGACATGCCATTGGTTGGCCTCAATACGAGAACCATTGTTTAAATGGAAGGTAGCAGTTGTTTGGTCTTTTTTTCCGTGCGAGTTGTCGAATAGGCCGTCTTTTACTGCCTGATAATAGGTATTTTGCCCCAGTACGGTGTAGTCGCGGACTTGCTTTTCCGCTTTGGCTAAGTATGCCTCTGTTTTAAAATGATTATTGATATTCTGCATATTCCTAACGGAAATCAATGCATCACCTTGTACTTCCAAACTGGCACTGCCATTAACAAAGGTATCGGCCATGCCTGCCGCATGATGTTGTTCATCCAGTCGATTACCGATGGCAAAAATACCTTCGCTGGATAGTAGGGCGCCTTCTTGGTTATGAATCTCTTTTGCTCCGATATCCAAACGTTTCCTTGCGGCTATTGCACCCGCTTTGGTGCTGCCTTCTGTCGTTTCTTCTCGGTTAAGCAGTTTTTGCGCGTTCAGTGCAATATGGTTGCCATAGATTTTGCCTGTCCCGGTGTTGGTCAGGGTTTGACCTGCACCGATGTGGGTCAAACCGTTGCTGTTGATCAAACCCCTGTTGTCTACATGCTGTTCAGATGTAATGTTTGTTTGCTCTCCGGCAATAATTCTGCCTGTAACTTGGTTATCTATATTGCCGGCATTGAGTTTGAGTGTATGGCCTGCTTGTAGGGTATGGGTATTTTTCAGACGGCCTTTTGTGCTTAGATTTAATTGGTTGCCTGCAGTGAGGTCGTGTTCTACGACGAAATCATCCGTCAAGGCGATATCCAGTTTGTTACCGGCCGTTAATGTGCCATTATTGGCCAGTGATTTGGCTTGCAGTGATACATTGCCAGTAGATTGAATCGTGCCATCCTCATTGTTTAGCACCAAAGTGTTTTGATTTTTATCGTGAATAGACAACTGCTGGTTAGTGGAGATTTCACCATGCTGGTTGTATAGGCTGTCTGAAACAGCTAATTGTGCTTGGTTTGCAGATAGGAGTTTGCCGTTTTGGTTGTCTACATTTCGACTATTGATAGTCAGTTGTTCGGTAGCAGTAATATGACCGCTTTGGTTAGTCAGTTGCTGACTTTGGATGCTAACCGTTTCAGCCTCTATACGTCCGTGCGTATTATCTAGAGTCTGACCTTTGGTATTCAGTTGTGCAACAGAAACTTTTCCTGTATTGCGAAGATTGTTATTGGTGGTGACGGTTCCACTATCGGCAAGAATGTTACCTGCGTTATGTAAACCGGCAGTATCAAGCTGTAAATGTGCAGCTCGAATATTGCCTTTTTTATCATTGCTCAAGCGGCCCGAATGTATGAGTGTCAGATTGTTGGCAGCAATTTCTCCCGCATTATGCAGTTCACGGTTGTCAATCTTGCCGATTTGAGTTGATAGGAGACCGCTGTTTTTAGCAGTTTGAGCACTAACAGCCAGATCGTGTGCCTGGAGTTTGCCTTTTGCCGTATTGTTAAATGAATCGCCTGATACTTGTAGTTTAGCCGCATTCAGACTGCCCGAATTTTCCAAACTTTTTTTGGCGGCAATGTCGATTTGTCCACTTGCATTGATTGATCCTGCATTATCAAGTACTCCCGTTGTTTGAATGCGTCCTCTGGCGTAGGTTTTTGCAGGTGCTGTAGGTGAAACGGGATTGTCTGAACCAGGCTTAGATGTCGAGACAATGCTGCTGCCTGAACCTGTAGCGGTACTCGGAATCTGCGGTATGACTGATGGATTGGGATTCAAACTGGTCTGTGGAACGTCACTCACACCAATCTTGCCACTGTTATCAAATTTGCCAGCAGATACCAAATCCAATGCTTGTGAACCTGTTTGAGTAATATTACCTGTGTTGTCCAAACTACCTGTTGACATATCTAAGCGGGCAGCCTGGATCGTCCCGTTGTTTTGGTTTTGCAGACGGCCTAAATTACGGATAGTCAATTCACCTGAGGATAAGACCGTACCTGAATTGTCCAGCGTCTGGCTGTGAATATTGGCATCATCCTGCGAGGCAATCGTACCGCTATTATGGACATTGCGGGCATGAAGTGAAACCGCATGATTTTCTCCCGTCGCCGCAATCGTACCCGTGTTGGTCAGTTTACCTTCAGCATTCACTGCTACATTGCCGGCCGAGGCAAACAATTGCCCCCGATTGCGCACGGATGCATAACGATCAGTGCTGATCAAGGTGATCTTACCGGCATACATACCGCCCAATGCCCCTGTATCGATGGCATACAGTGAGTTGGCGGAATTTGTATTCCCTGCAGAGGAGAATGAAGACTGGATAGAGCCATCAGCTGAGACACCATTTTGCCCTGCCAACACACGCACATCTTTACCCCACACAGGCCCATCAATCTTAACCGCGCGGCTCAATATCTGCGTGTAATCGGTATCGCGGGCATCCAAACCGTGTCCGGCGATTACAACATTGCCTTGCCTTATCTTAAAGCCGCTAAGGTCTCCTGCTTGATATTGCGGCTGGCCTGTAGTCAAAGTGGCACGGGAAGCATTGATAAATCCCCCTCCGTTCACTTGAATTCCCGAAGGGTTTGCAATCACCACTTCGGCACGTCTACCACCCACCTCAATATATCCGCCCAACAAAGAGGGATTAGCCGAATTGACTTGATTCACAATGACACGGGCCTCACCACCTGCAAGCCAGGGGTTGCCCTGTATCCAGCCGCCCAGCTGTGTTTGTATGTTTCGGCGGCTGTTGTTCAAAACGGCGCCATGGTTGTCAACATTGAAATGGGAGTATTGGTTAACTGAAACCCCTGCGGCAGTAGGGGTTTGGATATTGGCCTGCGGGATGCCGTTGCCGGTTTGTATAATAGTAGGCTGTTGCTGTGCAGGTGCCGATTTGTCGGCAACGATATTTTGGGCATCGGCATAGGGAGAAGTCAGGAGAAGGGCAGAGCCGAGCAGTAATGAAAGAGAGAATGAGATAACAGAGATAGAATGACTGAAACCTGTAAAGCCTGCAATATCATTTGGCGAAATACCTGTAGCTTGGGTATCGGCCGTGTTTTTTCCTTCGCGTTTGGCATTTTCAGCAACAGCCATCATGCAGTTTCGATGTTTGTTAAATACGACTTTGTATAGGGTGCGGTTCATAGTAAAGGTTTTCTCGATAATATTCCTTATGTATATTCATTCTAGCTTGATTGACTTAGTATGGGTAGGAAAATTAGTTTTGGACTGAAGTGGCTTAGCCTTAAATGGCACAATATTGAGCAAGTTATATAAGAATTTGGTGGTGGTTGTCGTAGTATAGTAACTATGCCTAACATACAAAACTCAGATAACTGACTGTAACCTAGATAAGGGAACGGAAAAGGAGCTACTTTAAATTTTTATTCCTGAATTTACGGCTCAATTTGATAGGAATTTAGTCAAATAGTATCTGATGTTATAGTTCTGATATTTTAGACACAAAAAACCTAAAAGTAGAGAAAGCATCCGCCGCCGTCATTGACCCCACCATTATTCAGACCGCCGGCAGCAAACAGCGTCAGGCCATAGAAGTCGACGAGGAAGGACAAGTCAGCGGCCAAACCACACCGAGTAAAGACAGCGATACCCGCCGGACAAAGAAAAACGGCCTCTACAAACTCGGTTACAAACAACATACCCGTACCGATGAGGAAGGCTATATCGAGAAACTGCACATCACCCCCGCCAATACCCATGAGTGCAACCATCTGTCCCCTTTGTTGGAAGGCATTGCCGAAGGCACGACCGTCTATGCCGACAAAGGCTACGACAGTAAGGAAAACCGGCAACATCTGAAAGAGCATCGGTTGTTAGACGGTATTATGCGCAAAGCCTGCCGCAACCGTCCGCTGGCTGAAGCGCAAACTAAACGCAACCGATATTTGTCGAAAACCCGTTATGTGGTCGAACAGAGCTTCGGGACGCTGCACCGTAAATTCCGCTACGCCCGGGCAGCCTATTTCGGGCTGATTAAAGTGAGTGCGCAAAGCCATCTGAAGGCGATGTGTAGGTTTTGGCTGTCGGAGGAAAAGGAATTTTGCAAAGGTCTCCGGCCAAGAAAAACACTTGGCTACGAAATGCCAAGTGTTTTATTCTTGAATCTGTTCCAACCACTGGTACTTTAATGTTGCATTTGAAATCCGAATCCAAGCGACTCTTTATTTATTAATATAATTATTTTGGTTTAATAAATTATGCTCTTCAAGAATGTTATGTATAATAATTCCTTTTTTGATAGCCTCAGTATTATTACTTAACACCCTATCCTTACTCAACCAGAAGAGAATACCATTGGCTATTAATTCGTATTCCATATCCTCAGGAAGCCATTGGACTAACTCAGGTTTCTTGAGATAGGTTAGCCAGCCTAATTCAATATTTTCTTTATATTTTTCTTCATTAACATGATTTCTCGATTGTATTAATTTATTTAGTTCAAATGTTCCTACACTTGCATAAAGTGGATTGGTTTCATTAATTACTAGCTTAAATAAAGATGAAAGATAATTGAAATCTAGTTTATTTTGTAAGTCATCAGAAAAGTATATCGCAATAACTCCAAAAGAATAAAGAGGAGCCGTATCTATAGAACCGCAACTGATGCTGATTGAAATTTCATCTTGTCCACTATTCGTATTAGAATAGGAATTATGGAAATCAATATAACTTTTGGAATGTAAATGTAATCTGATATCGTCCTGTTCAGGGTTTATAAACGCCAATCCTCTGCTAAGCTGCTTTAATACTACATCATTAAAATCTGATAAGTCCTCTGCTAAGTATCTACCAGATTTTGTAGTACTTCCCCAGGCATAGACGCTGTTAAATCTTGGCTCAATCTTTCTTAGTTGTAAAAGAAAATTCTTACAATAACCCAAGTATTCTTCTGCTGTCATTACCTTATTGGGAAATCTAATTAATATTTTAATTTTTTCCATGATTCTTTTTTCTCTATTAGTAATTAAACTATTTTTTAGGATTGACTATAATGATAATTCCATTAATATTTCTATCATGAAGTAAGGAATCCAGTTTTTGTTTAGTGGCTTGACTGGGAACATGCCATTCTAATTTTGCTCCTGCCTGTTTGGCAATAGACAATGATAACCTAGCATCATTCACAACACTATCTTTAGAAAAGGATTTGTTTATCGGCCAAACCGTCCAATCTTTTGCATCTATTAAAGTATTGGTTTCTTTTTTATAGCCGTCAAATTTTTTCTCACCAGAAGGTGTCAATTTTGTTTTAACGACATATTCAGTATGCCTTGGCGCACCAGTAACATGTTGTTGATAACTCGCCCCTTTTTTAGGAGTATAGCGGTGTTCCCATGTTCCAGGACCACCATCGCTCTGACCGAAACGGTATTTGGAGACACTTTCTGCCCCCTTAGAAGCCATAGCATGATTAGGAATATCGCTTTTTGGAATTTTAATTTTAACTCCATTTTCAGCAGTTGCTAAAGCAACATCGGTATTCTTGATTTCGCTGAGTAAGGTATTGAAATGGCTGTAAGCCTCCGATGTTTTACCATTTTTCAGAAGATCACCGACTTTTCGGTATGCAGTCTGTACGCCTTTTCCCAATCTACTAAACGGTATCAATGCAATAAAAGCCTGCATTTTTTCGCTGTCGGTTTTGGCTTCGCTGTAACTCCTGCCGAAATCATATATTGGGAAAGTATTGGCAACCAATTCGTCCACTACAGGTATACCATATTCTTTGGCGGATTGAATTAGCCCTTCTCTGTATTTTTCATTTAAAGCGGAGCATTCGGCGGTTGTCTTACAGCCGGACGTTTTTAACATTTCTGCACCGGGATTGACAAGCAGGGTATTATGCTTAACGACAATTTCAGCCGCATTCGCCGCCGTATTCACATCCCCCTTGCTCAACGCCGCAACCGTCCCTGCCGCCAGTTTCGCCTTCGCGATGATTTTGGCTTCGATTTTTGCCCGTTCGGTCGAGTTCAGACGGCCCAGGTCGGTATCTGAGAGCAGGGCTTCGCCGAGGATTTCACCCACCGCAGCTCCAATCGCACCGTCTTGACACTTGCCCTTATTCGCCGCCGCAGCAGCACAGCCCGCTACGGCATGGGCAATCTTATGGGCAATGTAGTGCTGATCCAATTGTTTGATTTTACTTGCTGCCTCTCCATGCGCAGTATTCACCAAAGCCGCAAGGATATTCGCTTCCAGATTGTCTTTCAGGCTGCCGCCGTTGACAGCGGTATTAATCAACGCGGCACTGCCCGCATTGGACAGGTTGACGGTCAGGTTGTTGACCCACTGCTTATCGCTGACATTGTTCAGTGCCGAAGCGCCGATTTTGTCGGCTACGCCTGCGGTAGCGGCGGCAACCACCAGATTTTTCACCGTGCTGCTTCTGCCCAGCTCTTTCAGGGTTTTGCCGACATCGCCTTTGTTGTTGATGAGCGATACGGAAGCCTGGCTGGCCAAGGAGGCGAATGCTGCATCGGTTGCTGCGGCGGCCGCACCGTTTAATCCCAATGCAGCTCCGGTTCCTGCGCCTGAGGTGACCACGGTAACGGCCAGTGCGATAATCGCCGCACCTGCTCCGGTTAAGCCTTCCTGTTTGTAGTCCCATTTATCGTAAGCGAGCTGCACCTGATTCCAGTTGACGTTTTTCGCTACTTGAAGTTGTTTCAAATAAGCATACTCGGGCTGTTTGGCCAATGTTTCGATTTCGGTTTTCAGATTGCCTTTGGGAATATCGACGATGTAGCCGCCGGGTGCGGACAGTACGGGGGCGACGGGACCGGTGAAACTCGGCAATTGCAAGGTTTCGATATTGCTGCCCCGTCCGGCCTGTTTTTGCCACAGAGCAGATTTGCTGCTGCTCACGGTTTCTGTGTGGATGCTGCTTTTGATGCCTTCGAGAATAATCTTGGCATCAGCACGTGCTTGGTCGCCTACGCCGGCGCGTATGACTGCACCGCCTAGCGTGGTTTCAAACTGCGTACCTTGTAACTTGGTATCCCAACCTGATTGCAGATTGGCTGATTCAGCCACTACATGGCTTGGTAAGGCAGTTTGCATCAGTTGGGTAGAGGTATCATGCACCTTATCATAAGTAATGCCGAGAAATTTGCGTTTCTTATGACTGTCGAGTTTGTTGTAGTTGATTTCGTCAACGGCGCGCAAGGTCAGTTTGCGCCCGGCTTCAATATGTACAGCGCCTTTTGGTGCATCAAATTGAGTGGCATAAACATCAATGCTACCGCCGGATTTAATTTCGATACCCTGAGATGCACTGAGGTTGACCGGATCCGCCTTGGCATTTTTATGCTCTTTAATTTCGGTAATGTGTTTGCGGTTGTAGAATTTACCAGTTTTATAGCTGTGCTTATCAAAGGTAAACAGCTCGCCCTGTCCCGCATAGTAGTATTGGTCACCATAAGATTGAATTTTGATTTTGCCCTTTTCAGCTTCGATATCTGCCGCACTCAGACTGATGCGGCTGTTCTCATTGGCATTTGGCGCAGAGAGGGTAACACCTGTTTTTCCTGAAATTTCAGATGGCCTGCTGAAAATGGCATAGCCGTATTTATCGCTGCCTTGCTGACCATATTCAAAAGTATCAAATACACCGCTGATGTTGACGGAAGCACGCAACGCACCGTCGGCCTTAACTTCAGCAGAAGGTTCGGGCAGCTGACCCATAGCCTGAATATCCAGTTGCTTGTCGGCAGTAATTTTGGCTCCTCGGATACGGACTCCGCCTGATGCGAGGAGTTTGATGTTTTGAGCTCTGAGGGTGGCGGTTTTGTGTTCGTGGCCATACGCGGGATTTTGCAGCACGGAAAGGCTTTTTTCGAGTGCGGCTTTTTTGGCAGTCAATGCGTCAATCTGCTTTTCGTAGGTCAGCATTTTTTCTTTAATTGTGCCCCAATCATCCGGTGCCAAACCATATTTTTCAACAGCCCTAACTATCTCGGCTGTATCAAGAGGGTGCATATACCCCGGGTCTTCTCCCATCCACTCTAAGTTATCCCAAAGCGTAGATTCAAAATTTCTGTACTCTGCACTTCTTTCCCAAGCCGCTCTCTTCTCCCGATAAGAGGTCAATTCTGAGGATACTTTGTTTAAGTCTGCACGTATTTCTTCTGCCTTCTGGGAAACATAACCGCTAAACGTATTCCGAACGCTCTCAACCTCCACATTCCCTTTGTCCGCAACCAAAGCCAAATCTTTGCCTGCCGAAATGTCTGCTGCATCAATATCCACCTCTCCCGCCACAATCCCGATATTGCCTTTAGCCGAAACGCTGGCTGTTTGGGCACTCGGATTGCCGTTATTTCCTGCTCTGGCACTGATTTGGAATTTGCCGTTGTGTTTCACGGCTAAATCACCTGCGGAAACGATACGGTTATCGGGTTCTACGGTTAAAGGGTTATCACCGCCTGATTCTATCGACATCATACCGGCCAGTGGTTTCAGTTCCGCTGAACGCATAGTAGCCGTATCTTGGGTTTCCCAATCGATATGACCCCGTTTGATGATGCCTCCGCCAGCTTTGATGTTGATCGCACCACCGCGCAGGGTAGTGTTGTCCAAGACCTGTAATGCGCTGCTGTTCAATGACAATACGCCATCTGCCACCAAAGTGCTTTTACTGTTTTGCTGGTCGTTTTGTAAAATTTGACCGCTGCCTTTTCCTTTGCCTTCACCCTGTGCACTGATACTCATATGACGACGTGAATGAGCATCAAGCTGATTAAGTGTCATATGACCATGATCTGCATTAATCTGGGTATTGTGACCGGAATTGAGCTTGCTGTTATTAATGGTTAAAGTTTGATCCGCATCCACTTTCAGTGATGCGCGGGCATTTCAGGTGTACATTCTGCACCACCATGCTGCCTTTGCTGCTGTCTAAGCTGATATGGCCTCCGTTAACGGTGTTTCTCTGGTTGCCGTTGCCTAAGTCTAATTGACCTCCGGCAACCAGTTTCACATCGCCTGCAGAAGCATTAATATTGGTATTGTCCATTTTCAGACGGCCTTTACCGACTGAACCGGCATTAATATCTCCTTTCGCAGTCAAGGTATTTCGACCGTTGAAATCAACATTGCCGTTGGCAAGAAGAGATACGCGGCCAACTTCGGCAACAGCAGTCAGGCCGTCTGAAATAATATTGCCTTGAAGTGCTGCCGTATCAATATTCTGACTAGCATTTAGCCGACTCTGATTCAAGCTGATGTTGCCTTTAGTAGCACTCATCTGCACATTACCGCCACTGGATTTCAGATTACTTTGACGCACACTCAAGCTACCTGCCTGAACATCGAGATTCTTTGCCGCAGTCAAGGTTTTACCGTTGCTGCTGATGAGGGCGGTGTTGCCTGCCCTCAGGCTGATATTTTGTGCTGATAAGTCTTTATCGGCATTCAGATTCAGATCCTTACCTGTATGAATATACAGATTGCCGGATGCATTCAGGTGGGAGGCTTTTGCCTGAATGTCGCCATCAGCCATCAGTACCACCTGCTTTCCGCCTTTAATGCTACCGTTGTTCAAACGGATGTTGGAGGCAACGTTTGATGTCTCTAAAGAAAGCGGTTTGCCCGATTCGATGTGTGCAGTGTCTTTAGCCTCAATTACAGCAGCACTGCTAATACTACCGTTGGACAATACGGTTACGTTTTCAGCAATAATACGGGTATTTCCACCCAATTCAGTATCGCCTTTGGTGGAACTGTACACGGAACTGCCCGCTTGAATAGCGGCATCATTGATCATAGTACGACCGCCGGCCGACAGATTAGCCGAACCTTTGGCATTGTTCACATTAGTTCTACTCTCAATCACCAAATTGCGACCGGCATTTAATACCGTAGTAGCTGGGCGACTGCCGTTATTCTGCACCACGGCTCCGTTACGCAAGCTGATATCTTCTCCCGTCTCAATAACCAATAAGCCTTTACTCTCGATCCGACCACCATTGGAGATAAATGTGCCTGCCGCTCCTTTTTCGGTGGTTTCGATGGAGAGATAAGTCGGTGAAGCTTCGGTGCCGTCGGCAGTGGTGGCGATGCGGCCGCTGTTTTCAATGCGGCCTGACGAAGTTACAATCAATTGCTTGGCCGCTTCGAGTGTGCCGGCATTTTTGACGCCTACGCCTTTTTCATTGGCAATCAGTGTGATGCTGTCGGCGTACATACCGCCCAGTGCGGCAGTATCAAGGGCAATAGTCGGTTTCGCACCCGCTGCCGTACCTGCGCTGATTTCGCCACTTGCATAATCTACTTTCTGCGGACCGGTAGAGACCGCCAGGTTTTTACCCTGTAATTTCCCCTGCAAAGCAACTGCACGAGCAAGTACCTCGGTGTAGTCGGCTCCGCCTTTATCATTCCAACCTGCTGCTCCTACAGTCAATGTGCCTTGACGCACATCAAATCCTGTCAGTGCACCGTCTTTGCCGATTTGGGGCGTCCCTGTGGTTAAGATGCCGCGACCGACATTTTTAAAGCCGCCGCCATTAACGGTAATGCCGTTGGGGTTGGCAATAATCACGTCGGCTTTTTGACCGCCTACAGTAACGATGCCATTGAGTTTACTAGCCGCACCGCGCACCTCGTTTAAAATCAATTGCGCACCGCCTTTGACCAGAAACGGATTATTGTTACGGTCGTTGTTTAACACAGCCCCTTTGTTGTCAACATCAAACTGCGTATAGCGGTTGTGGCTCAATCCGCGTGCATTCGGGGTTTGGATATTCACCAAAGGTGCACCGGTGTTGGTTTTAAGGATAACGGCCTGCTGGTTTTTAGGTGCGGATTTGTCGGTGGTGATTTGGGCATGGGCAGGCAATACCATACTCAGGGAAACCAAAGAGCAGACCAAGGTTTTAAGGGTGGTTTTGAGTTTGCCGCAAAGACCGGCTGAAATTGCCGGTGAAACAGAAACCGAACTGCCCGCCTGTTTGCCTTTGCCCTGACTGTTGGCAGTTTCGGCTACTGCAACCATGGTGCTGTGCTTTTTACTGAAGATGATGCGATGTAAACCTTTATTCATGTCTATTCCCTTTTGAAGATGAACGCGCTGCGAGCCAAGTACGCAGGTAAAGTTTCAGACGGTCTGAGGATAAGGAAAGACCGTCTAAATATCGGTAAAAAAATTCAGAGGTTAGAAACTGTAATTCAAGTTGAAGCCGTAAACGGTGTTGGTCGTCTGAAAGCCTTTGGGTTTATGAAGCGGCTTGCCGGCAAACAGATCATAAGCAAACATACCGCCTACTTTATGACTTCCTCTGAAGCCAGCCACAGCACCCATCAGCCGCTTTCCCGAGGCATATTGTGCACTTTCGCCCGATATTCGGCCATAGTCCGCACCGAGATAGAACTGATGGTTCGGATGGAAATACCAAGCTAAAGTATTCTGCCAGTAGAAACCGCGCTCTCCGGAAAGACTCTGCTCCCCATCAAATCCGCGAACGGTGTAGCGGCTGCCGATTGACAATTTATCTTGGGCGACCAACGGAGTTTTGTTCCATTGAGCTTGAATGGCGGTTTCGTAGGAAAACTGCTGTTTGCCTAAAATAAACGGGGCGGCTGCGTCCAAACCGGCAGTAATGATTTTCATACGAGATGTGCCTGGAAGGATATCGCCGCCGTTTTCTTCCGGTGCAGGCATACTTTGGCGCATTCCGGTACCGCGTTTGTAAGACAACTTGCCGTCAAGCTGCCAGCGGTTGAGGTAAGCACGGTGGCGCAATTCGGCCTCCCAGCCTGCAGTGCGGCGGCGTTGCACTTCGATTTCGGCGTCATCGATGTATTTATAGGTTTGGCGCGTCCATAATTTCATTCCGACTGAAGTTTTATGACGTCTGTTACGCCAAAGCATGCGCTCGGCAGCCAGGCTGCTTTGATATTGTTTGCCGTTGTAATCGTAATTGACGGAATAGCCTTCGGTCGCTTCGTGGTAACGATGACCATTATGATTGAAAGAAAACAGCCATTTTTTTACGGGCACCGAATAATGCATGCTGTAACTTCCAGATCCGCTTTCGGTTTCCGTACCGGCAGCATCAGTCAAGTCCGTTTTGTGTGCCAAACCGCGCCCATATGAAACATAAAACAAATCGCTTAAGCCCAAAGGATTGTCGAACGATAAAGCGACATTTCCTTGATATTTGCCGGTCGTCTTGCCGCCCGCATCATCTATACCGATACTGAACCGTATGGGTTTATCCTGTTGCCATTTGATCAGTAAATCACTTTTACCTTCTTCTTCGGACGGTATAATCTGAATATCTGTTTTAACACTCGGCAAACGGCGCAGGTTTTCTAAGCCCTGCTCTACATCGCGCAGATTGAGAATTTTGTCCCTATATAAGGGAAACTTGTTATTGAATGCACCAATACTGCCTTCAGCAGACTTCCCATCCCGTTTTTCTTCATAACGGATATTCCCTATTTTGCCTGCTGATACCCGTAATTTCAGAATTCCCGAATCCATATTCTGTGGTTGGATAATAGCTTGGGAAGTGAGGTAGCCGCGCACGATCAGTATCTGTTGTGCGGCTTTTTGCAGCTTGCTCAAATTATTGGAACCTAAACACATCCCGGTTTTAAAAGCTGTTTCTTTCATGAGCATAGAAGGAAGAAAAGAAAATTTGCGTTCCGTCTTATCATCTAAACTAATGTAATTTACCCGAGTACACGGTGTTTCATCTTCACTCAGGACATAAGTATTCTTCTCCAATGGTTGCTCAAAACGGACATCTGCATCAGTTAATAATTCAGCATCTATGTGCTGCTGACGCTGCATGGAACGGATAAGTTCTGCATCGTTTTCATCGGCCGCCAAGGTTTTAAGAGGTATAACAGCCAGTGCAACCAACAGGTATGTAGTAGGAAAAAATCTCATGGCATTAATATTATTTTGATAATATTTCTTAACTTATCATAAAATTAAAAATATTTACAGTTATAGAATGATTTTTATTTTAAGAATATTATTGAAATGAATTACTGCCCACCATAGAAGCAAGAAAAAAACAGGCATGGCGTTTTTCTCAGGTTGCCAAACAAGCCCAAGTTAAACACCGCTCAAAATCGGTAAAGGCAGATATTTTGCTTAAATAGACCCAGTTTAAGAGCTGTCAGCTACTAGATTGAATAGTACTAATTTTTCATAAATAAAAAAGCCCGCCGTAGGGGGCAAGAGAAAAACAGGCTTAGGC
>OJLB01000497.1_pt1 | contig 17238 bp, 9 predicted proteins | sample 1596861 | NCBI WGS metagenome assembly OJLB01 (sample SAMEA3904681, study PRJEB24821) | metagenome | biome: Builtin; feature: hospital; material: surface | place: USA | collected 2013-06-06
TACGAGATCATGCCTAGTCTCGTGGGCTCGGAGATGTGTATAAGAGACAGCGCTCTCACCAATAGACGAATCCATACGAGAGGATATCTGTGAAGAGGTGACCACACCAGAGAGATCATGCGTCCTATCGCCAGACTCCAGGGTAACGCTTTTAGGTGAACCGGGCTGCACAGCTACAGAAAACACAGATCCGGCACTCGGAATTCCGGGACGAAACTCCGATGTGCGCGGATCAAGCTCAGGCGGTACACTTTCTTGCTCCACTGGCTCGTGCTCTAGGCCAAAGATAGATTGATTGCATTTGGAAGCGTCTTCAGGTACAGGAATACGAGGTTCGCACAGTACTTCATTGAGTATGGGCTCATCTAGGCGAATTCCTGGAGCTAAATGCTCCGCCTCGGGAATCTGCTCTAGATTGTCAGCTGTCAACGCGACCTGTGTTGTTCCTTGCGGAGCGTAGCTTGAACCAAGTTGAGGCTCTGACTCTTCAGGTGCATGAGAATCAAGCACTCCATCAGCAGCAAGCTTTATTAAAGCTGTTCGACGGTCCTCATACATGGTGCCTGCGCAATGCCACAGGATATGCTTTGTTTTATCGTATGTGCACGTTTCGCTTCCACCTTGAGCTCTACGTGTCCAGAGAGCCAACACCTCCTGAACCTGTGGACATGACACGCGGTTCGGCCGACATACCACAAAAAGGGCTCAGCACGGGCCATGCGGGGTAATGTACATGTCTTAATCACCAAGGAGAAAAGAAAAAATTGCTATTGCGTAACATCGTCTTCGTTACAAGGCATCGACACTGCTAAAGGATTCAGAGTCACTATCGGATATTAATGCAGGCACCTCGACATCGGAGGTACGAATAAATGCTTCCTGCATGTCAGAACGTTCTATCATCTTTATCTGCCATTCATGGGCCAGACTTGGACCACGCGTAGTGGAATAATCGAAAAGCGTCGGAACCCGCCGCAAAGAACTTTTCGGTGGCCTTGGAGGAGGGCAGATTGGCAGCACTTGCCCCAATTCCAGATTTTTGCCTGTGTGATTATCCAATGCTCGGGAATAGGTCGCATCAAGGATTGCAGCACAGTGCTTCGATGTCGCTTTCTCGTGAACATCTTGTGAGTTCACGACACAGGGTGGTGGTTTCCTGAAAGGGGGTGCTTTACTCTTCGACGATTCGGAATGTGCGATTTTTGTACAAAGAGGTGTTTCAGTGCGCCATGGAAGACTACCAGGCATACTCGGCGTATCATCTTCAAAAGAGAAACATTCTTCTCTTGAAATTTGTGGCTTGATACGAATAGATCCGTGCTTTCGACCAAATGGATTATGCACAGAAATCACGCTCGATGTTTTGGTCTCACGAATATGTGCAACTCGAGGAAGTTGAGAGCCCCATAAACTTTGTTGGGGTTTGGATGGTAAATGACTTGTCGAGCAGCCAAATTGATTGCCTGTAGAGACTCGCTCGAGTGGTGACATTTCAGAGAAAACGTCCTGCGTTTTATTGTCAAGCGCATATGTTTGTTTCAACTCACCAGTGCTAATAGGCACAACATTGCTGTCGATCATTGGTGTATCGGAGGTGAATCGTGCAATGTCGTGACTAAGAATTGGACTCGACGCGAACAGTCGATTCAGTACGGCATCGTTTTCCCGGCATTGTAACGAGGTAGCACGAGGCGCTAACGCTTCCGTCATGCTAGTTCTTCGACCTAATATTTCAAATTGACAGCGATTATAATATATAAGTGATGAGGAAGAGATGAGATTTGTGTAGAATAATTCGCACGCTTGAGCACGATGGGGAATCAGCAGGAGAGAAAACCGCTGGTTAGAACTTATAGGGCCCTTCAAGGGTTGTTGTAATGTTGCGAGGTTAATTATGCGGCAAGGACTGTGCGGACATTATGTTTGATGGGTTCTTGCCGCATATGAAGTGCTACTCTGATGCAACATCTACTACGTATTCCACAAGACAAAAATTAGTCCGAATTCAACTTGGTGGAGGCAGAGTAGGACAAGGCACACGATGCTGACTACTCCAGAATTCTGATTGCGTGGAGAATGTATCCACCACTCGCAGATGTCGTCATGTCTGGATGTGTGCGTGCTGGCAGGACTTGATATCGACGCAGCCATGGCTCTGTAATCGAAACATTCACGAATGAATGGTTAGCGCGCAAACGAGCTTGTGTTTCCACAAGAGGCTTTGGTAAGGGTCAAAAAAGCACACGTACCTGAAGGTGGGGACTATGCACGACGACATTCGCAGAACCAGATAGATAGGGAGTAATCCGATGAATCACCGAGTATGTCTCATAGGGACAAGCTATGATGGCACTAACATGTGGTAAGCCGCTTGCTCATACGTACGCGTCAAACTCTCCTTCAAAGAATTGCTGACGTGTAGCCAAGAAGTCCTCAATAGCAGTCCGTTTCTTCTTTGCGCGATTTCGTTCGCGTTCCGAGGTGTATTCGCGCGATAGCTCCTCTGACATATGCGACGCTATCGTTAGATAAAACGAAAACGTACGGAGTGTCCATCGTGACTCGGTCGTAGCCCAATGTAGTGTTTTTAGGACGCCAGATGTATGCGCCGACGTCAAGTTGAACTGCGACATGAGCTCAAGTGCAGGTGGTGAGTCTGTGTCGTGTACGAGATAAACAGAACCAGAACCACCCATCCGTTCAAGAACTGCACCTGCAAGCAAACCACCAATCCCATCAACAACCAAATACTTGCCACCTGCTTGGACGTTGGAGAATGAGAGGCATTGAGAGAGAGAGTCTGCTCGCATGTTGCGAATTTTCTCCGGGCACCGCTCAAAGTTGTACGTGGCAACGTGAAATGCATCTGGTGCAAGCGGGGTAAAATATTTGAGGTGCTTTGACTCTTTACGCTTCATAATTTTGGTTTGGCTGTATGCAGTGCGCAGTTCATAACTTTTGTTCCCTTCAAGTTGTTTTTGGATGATCTCTCTGCCTGTCGCACCAGCTTCTTTAAGAGCCTTGATGTCGTCATATGTCAATGACTGCGACTCGCCATCATCAAAGATATTTTCATTCGTCGCCTCGCTTTCAACTTAATGTATTGTGAGAACAACCAGTATACATACCTAATGCCTCGGCAACCGCTTGGTGCATGATTTCGAGTGTCCCGTCTGGTCTTATTTCGTAAGTAGGGCCAAACGGTTTACCAATAATACTGTTTGCATCAAAATTACCAAACTTTCCAATGGAAACTGTTTTTCCTTTTTCTAATGTGACAAGCTTCATCATACCGGATGGCAAGCGCAGAAAAACGTTCATGCCAGGTACTATGATAGTCGTTCGGGCACGCAACTTATCGTTTGTTAAGGTGATATCATGGGTGATTCGTGCTTTTTTTGAACTATTCATGGCATTTTCAGCGTTCTCGTTCTCATCAGTAAGCTCGTGTTTCTCTGGGCGCGAGTCGTGCATCGTTCTGAGAGACTTTGAGCTGTCAGTGCATCCCTTGTCCCAGCACCATCACGACCCTCAAGTGCGGCACCATATTTATCACGTGCGCCCCATCTCTCCACAGGTACGGTTTTGACACTCAACATCTTTTAACATGGCAACTTCAAATGTGTTGCAGGGTCAACCAGAACAAGATCCAGAGTTCCAGGTACGGCTTGTCATAATTTAACCTGAAGGCTGGCATCGAAGCCATAGTCAGACAGCTAAAAGATCAAGGCGCATCTGTCGATGACATTGAGCGCGCTAAGGGCCAGGCGGTGCAGTTCTACTTGCAGCGGAAGTACGTCTCGTTACCAGCTCTAAAAATATATCCAAGAACCCTGACCCAATTCGTTTAAAGGCAGCAGAATACAACACAAATAACATATGACTCCTGCACAGATCAGGGCCAAACTCCCAATGGGCATGTTAAGGATGTCAAGCCCAGTGAAGGGCAACAAGAACAATATCCCACGTCATTCCACAAAATTGTGGAGCTCATTGCCACTGGGCAAGAGTCTAATATACCTGGCATTCGTGATATTCCCCTTCAGATCAATTCTCAGCTACCCAGTAAGTCGAAGATGGAATGCCCCAAAAAGCCATGGGAGTAGACTGTTTATACTCCCGTCACATGTGTTTTATCTCTTCAGTTTGTACGCAATTTTCCATAGAGCCAACGGGATGGTAAAGTCGTAAGTGAGCTCAAGCCGTCCTAGAAAGTTGAGATCACATGACTTGAAAAATTGGCAACGTTTAAGACGGCTGTAGACCGTGTGCCAAGTGCTCTGAGCTATCTAGGAAAGGTTGCGTCGTCTTTAATAGGGCAAGGAATATGCTGGCACCAGAAGACGCGTTAGTGCAAAAACTACAAAAAGAGCCACACTTGCTGGCAGCAGGCGATGTGAATCTTTTCCAGCTGGCACAGCGTGCCACAAAGTCGCTTTATGACCGAGGTATGTACTGTCGTGAGAAGACTTGCTCACAAGACTAGGTGTCATCGACGAAAAAAAATCCTTACCATTTATTTCATCCTTATTAGATTCATGCGTACCAAGCAAGAGAAGTAATCATAACATGGGAAAGCGTAAACGTGGTCAACTTAATGACTCTACTTACGAACACCATCCATTAATTCCTCCGACTGAGCTTAATGAACTTGTGCTTGAAGGGATGGGAAACGATCAGATTTGGAGCCAGCTAGAATTGCGGAGTGCTAAAATTGCGCGAGTACTTGATCACGTTATTACGAGCACGGCAAATCTTGAAGAAGAAGATGACGAAGACGAGGAGAGCAGTAGCGATGATGATTCCCTAGAGTATGCACGCGAGAATGATGCAAATGTCGAGTGGGATGAAGATGAGGACGATGAGTCTGATCATGGATTCGCAGGTGCCTCTGATTTAAGTGACGTTGATCCTAACGAAGTGTTTTATGAACCTTTGCACACGGAAGAGATGCAACTCAAGCGCAGGGAAGAAAAAGAACGGCAAGAAATGATGCAGATTTATGGGGTGTCTGATCCTGCATTATATGAAGCACTACTCCCAAATAAGTCGAACGATCAAGGGACAGATGATGACGAGGAAGAAGAGGAAGAGGAGGAAGACCATGATTCGCCTACATCTTTCTCTAAGCCTAGGCACCCAACCTTAGATGATGACTTTTTCTCTATTGACGAGTTTAATCGTTTGACAGAAGCAGAGGAGCGCAAGAATCTAACGTCTCGCGCGAATTTGTCTGGTGACGAAGATGAGAGTGACTCCGACAACATCGACCTGTACGCTCCCATTGAAGAACAAGATGAGGGCGACGATAACGACACACCAGTGGAGGATATCCATTACACAGACTTTTTTGACCCGCCGCCTGTTTCTGCCGTGAAAAAGAGTAACAACAGTTCCCGTTCTTCTCATGTGGAGAACAAACCTCCTGCCCCACCACGCAAGTCCCTCGTGCGCTTCCATGACCAAGTGCGTGTCCGCCCGATTAAGAAATGCAAGCCTCAGTCTTCCGCTGGCCTCTTAACTGATGGTACAGAAGAAGAGGAGGAAGAGGAGGATGAAAATAGCGAGAGCGATGCGGAAGATACGGAAAGTGGGGAGGAAGAGGAGGATGAAAGTAGCGAGAGCGATACGGAAGATACGGGAAGTGAGGAGGAAGAGGAAGAGGATGATGACCGTATCGATGACGAGGAAGATGAAGAAATGGAGGGTGAAGATCGTGTAAATGAAGAGTCCATGGAAGATGAGAGTATGGACAATGAATCAGATAATGAGGCTCGCATCGATGATACAGCTAATCGAGTCGCTCAGGATCTGTTCGATGATGAATCGGATAAGAACGAAACGTCTATGTCGACACACGAACGTCGCGTGGCTGAACTGGCTAAAGAGATTGCTCAATATGAAGATGAAAATGTGCAAAAGAAAGACTGGGTGTTGATGGGAGAAGCCAGCACACGGGAACGACCTACCAACAGTTTGCTAGAGGAAGATCTTGAATTCGAACGAACTGCCAAGTCAGCGCCTGTTCAAACGCAAGAGCATGGTGAAGGAATCGAAAGTATGATTAAACGTCGTATCCTCGAGAGACAATTTGATGACGTGATTCGACAACGGGATCTTGACGCCGTCCCATTTTCAGCTTCGCGTGTTTTAGAGCTGTCGGACGCCAGGAGTTCCAAAAGCCTGGCCGAGCTGTATGAGGAAGAGTACCAGGCTTCTCGGGGCGAAGAGGCAGGCGAAAGTGCTCCACGCTCGGAAGCTGAGACAAAGCTTGATAATGAACATTCAGCTATCGCTGCTGACATGGATGCCCTCTTCTCAAAGCTCGATGCTTTGAGCAATGCACATTACACACCGAAAGCTCCTAAGGCAGCTATTCAGACCTTGTCTAACACACCAGCGGTTGCTATTGAATCTGCCCTTCCTACGACCATGTCGGCCGGTACTATGCTTGCTCCAGAAGAGGTTTACGAAAGACCCTCACATAGTGTGGCTCTGGAAGGTGCCAAGAGTGAATTATCGCATGCTGAAAAACAGAAGCGACACCACCAACTTCGTCGTGAAAAGCGCCAGCGCAATGATCGTATCAAGCGTACGGAGGCAGCCATCGAGCGCCAACGGGGAGGTCCTCGGAAAGGCGATGTTAAGACTGAAAAGGACAAGGCGCTCAAGAGTCTCGTTGGTAACAAGGGTGTGACAGTCGTTGGAAAAGATAGTAAGCGTCACGATGTCAAGCGGCCCAAGTCCGATCAATCGGCTTCATCGTCAAAGTCTGCATCGCAATGGAAGCTGTAGCAATAGTATTATAGAAACTCACGTTCAAGGGATTTCTGGACACTCCTCAGTACATCCGATGATGTGTTAAGGCTCGTCAGAATGTACATGACATTTCCCAGGGAACGAAGATGTAGGGGAAATGTGTGGGAAGAGAGGGAGGAAGTAGTATCATGCTCCATGATGCCTGTCTGCTTGCCAAGTTTGAGCATGAGGTCATTCGCTGCGTCCGATGCATAACCACTGACGGAATCTGTTTTCAGCTCAATCTTGAGTAAGGTGCCAAGAGCCATGACACCAGAAACTCGATCCGCATGTGATAGGAGATTGACGAAAGATTTGTCCCATACGCTCCAATGCTCCGAACTCCATTGCTTTTGGTAAGGTGTCCAAGAGCCATTTAAATCCATCTCTTCAAGCACATCTAATGTCTCAATCGCCACCTGGCAGCCGACGGGGTGTGCTGTATAACTGTGCCCATGGAGCAAAGCGTGCGTCTTTTCTCTTGAACATGCAAATGTCGAATAGATACTCTCTGACGCCAGTGTGACTGACATAGGCACAAGTCCTCCAGATAGTATTTTAGCCAAGCAGCTTATGTCAGGCGTTGTACCAAGGATGTCGGCGCCCATCTTGCAGCCCAGACGACGCAATCCGGTAAAAACCTCGTCAAAGATCACAGGCAAACCGCGCCACTCTCCATTTGATCGTGCTGCGGTTGCACGCCCCATGTGGGCGTGTCGAAGCGGTGGATCCGTAAGAGAAAACAAATCTTCTCTTTCACGCACGACATCCACGAGACAGCGTTGGAATAGTGGATCAACAAAAATCATGCCCCCTGCACCCATAACTATAGGCTCGAGTACAAGAGCACCGAATCGTCGTCGTTCCACAATGACTAGATTTTCAAGCCGCTCATGCACCACGCGCTTGTAAAAAGCCGCAAGTTTCGTGTCGAGTCTCTTTTGTACATTGAGTACTTCCTCGATTGACGAAAATACACCAAGGCACTGGGGCTCTTTACCCCATTCTGCTGAGTCACTTGTTTCCACATACACTTTGCCACATTTCATTCGGAGTGTAGGGGGCGAGAACCAATAGCCCCGTCCTCGGTACCAAGCGACATGTTCACTAAACACACTAGGTTCGCACGCGTCCATAGCACCAATTGTATCTCCATGGTAACTTCCCTGAAGTCCGAGTATCTCCCATTCGCGCGGTGTGCGCCCTCCGAGTGATGCCGACTGGCGCCCTGGCTTGATTCGTGCTTCTGTTGTCGGTGACACAACCGCCGCGCTGTAGCGCCGCACACTTGATTGCAAGGCCATTTTTATAGCCACTTCCATGCCTGTACTTCCGTCATCAGAAAAAAACACTCGGCTTGCCCATCCGCGTCCAGGCGCAAGCCTACAAGGTTCGTGGTGGCCGAGCAATCTCTCTGTTAGTGTAACTGCCGGTGCATGTGCTATTCCCGGAGAGAGAACATGTCCATAACGGCCTGCCGCATAGGCCGCCGCAAGTGCCAAGCGTGGATGGCCGTGCCCAATGACTTGAGTCCACCAGGAGGCAGAACCGTCCAAAACAGGTTTCATCGTCGACGATGAGGGCTCGTACGTTTGGAAGAAGTCGCCATGTGCACTGTCGATAACAGTCACATCATCTGGTGCTATTCGGGTGTGCTGTGTGAATGGCCACCACATGTGCTGATGCGCACGCTCACCAAGAGTATCAAGAGACGCATAACGCTTTGCATGGCATTCACGCAAATGATTTACTACATCGAGCATGCAATCATCGCGGCCGTTACCGTGGATCATGCCAAGATAGTATTTTTGTAACTGCTCGGCATCTTGCTTGGTGCTAGTATGACGAGCCGGTGGCATGCCCCACGAATTTAGATTGGGGCCACCCAATGCAAAAACTCTAATTCCTTGGTCAGCGAAGAATTGAGCAAGATATTTATCGTTCTGGTAGTGAGGCGATGGGAATAGAAGTACGGCATCCACATCGTATCCCCGCATGCGCAGACTCTCGTATGAGCAACGTGTAGTGCTAATTCCGCCAAGCACACTGGACCCAATAAGGATCGTTGGTAAGCGCAAGGGCCGTAGAAAATCTGCCTGGGACGAACCGCTAGGCGATGGTGAATGAACGCCACCAGCCGACTCAAGGATTGCAGCGTTAATACGAGGCTCATGTTCGCATAGCAGCATCCAATCTTTAATTCGACGAACAAGAGAAGCATCCTCAGCTTGCCAATCAAGCTTTGATCCAAGTTGCTCTGCGGCCAAATGAGGCGAGACAGGCTCGGTGAACTGGACCAGCGTTTGGCTCCATACGTGTGGTGCAAACTTGCTCACATGTGTCGAGTCCATATCTTTTTCATCTCCTGTCGAGACAGGCTTCAAGTATGCAACACGATCGCCTTCTTCGTGTGGTGTCAGTGTACGTGGCAAAGGAGCATGTGGGCGGGAAGGAGCAATTGTGCTTGCGAGCGCTAACGCTGTTGAAAAAATGGTTTTTCCAACATCTGTGTCTACACCAAACACCTAGGATGGTAAGAGTAATGTCAACGGACCTGGTGCACACGAAGTCTCCCAGCTGCAGAAGCCGCCATGGAAAAAAATAATCTCTTAAAACAGGTGAATGTTATTTCGAAGTCTTCCACAAGCTAGCTAGCATTGGCCTAAATAACTCACTCTCAGGTCGTATCAACCAGCCGATATCAGCCCAGCCAACCAGTCAGCCCATGTTGGCACGCGCGCGCGCAAGACGCGCGCTTAAGACCAACTCTGAATTTCCGGTAATCACGTGCGGACAACGTGTTTGTCTGGCACGCAAGTGTTGCGGCTCCCACGCGCTTCGCTTCCGTTCCCAACACTCCTTCGGATTGGACCATGAGCGATGGGCGTGACGCATCATTAACTAGTGGGGATTCGCAGTCACGATCCGCTCCAGATCTAGGCCAGTCAAGCAGGCCTGCGAGGCCTATCAAAGGTGCTTGGGCTGCGATGAAACCTGTGTCTTCATCCTCCACGACTTTGGAGGCAGACGAGTCTGACCGCAGCCAGCAGCGTGACATTTATTCTGAGGCACTGTCGCCCTGGCTTAATGCAATACCTGCTTTCCATGCAGCTGATGTATCTATAAAATCGAAGAACGAAGAATACGTAAAAGCATCCCCGGCCCTTGCAATCGCATCGCCCGCCGGGTTGGGAAGACCAACTGATCACAACGGCCTAGTGTCCTTTTCCGTGAGCTCTGAGCTCGATTCTACGACGGCGATTCCACGTGATGTTAATGAATCCGCCTCTAATGTTAACATGAAAGATGTCACATATCGTGCTGAGGCCCGCCCCGAGGATGGCTCAGTGATGCCGCCGGCTCTCCCAGTTTCTTCGGAAATGAGCATGTTGGGGAAAGTAGTTGACACATCGTCCGATCAGCAACAGAATAATGACATCAAAGAAACTCCTTTGTTGCCGAATGCACAAGAGCTCTTTGTTTCTTCCCCTGGCGACACAAGCGATTTGCACCGCGAGGACAAAAGCCATCTCCAAGACCAGCACTCCTTTCCGTCTGACACCCAGCTTCCAGCACAAGATCAACCGGGGATTTTAGGGCGAAAAGCGAGTCTGAAAGGTCAATCAGCTGCACAGAATCACTTTCGGATGCCAAGTATTCATGAGCTGCGGATCAACAAAGCCTTTGCGAAACCCAGGCCAACGAAAGGGCTGGACTTGCGCTCTTCGAGTGGTGCGTCTTTTGTCATGTCTCCTGATACAGCTGCTCAATACTACACGAAATCACCACCTCCGCCCCTGACAGGCGCTCGAATTCCATCGGCAAAAGGTCCTATCGTATACGAGACACATGAATGGACTATTGCTGGCTTTGACCAACAACGTACTCCGATTCCAAGTGACACTCATTTATCCCCTGATTCCTGGGCCTCAGCCAATATGGATAGCGCGGACCCTTCCAAGTTGCCTCATGCGGCGTCACTGTGGGCTCGTTTGCCTGATATGTGCACGTTCTCGCCTCCTCTTCAGCCCATTCACATTGTGCGTGGTTCGCCTCCCGCTTGGGCGAATGTATCGCCTCGCACGACGTCATCTGCCTCACATACGCCGTTACTTGTCGAAAGGCATGGTATTGAAACAAAGGTGGATGCGTCGGAGAAGGACACAGAGCAGGACGCACCTCGCCATACGAGTACAGATACGAAGGATGAGACTTCGGCCAAGTCACCTGCTGCCGTGCCTTTGGCATCTAATGAATCGTTGCCATTGGCACCTGTCGCTCGTGTGCCACCACGGTCGTCTCACCTCGATGTGTCAGACTCGAATTCCGCGGAGGGGCAAGAGGGTGCACAGACGGTGGCGCCCCGTGTGGCAATCTCAAAGGGGCATGTCCCATACAGCAATGAAGTACGTCTTTCTTATCTGCCAGAGGCGCCTCTTTCAGTTCCCGAGGGGCCTCCGTCTGTATCTGTGCCTTCAGCTATGTCCGTTTCGACGCCTGCTAGTCAGTCTGTGATTATGTCCCCTACGTCAGTCCGTGAGAATTCCGACTGGGAAAATGATACGACTCTTATCGATCTATCTGACCAGCAGAAAGTCACGAGTCTCGATGAAATTCTGCTGAAACAGAACTTTTCTCCAGTTTCCCATCCAGGCTTCCATTCAAATTTTCAGTCACAGCCCCGTTCTCGCTCGTCTTCATGGATGTACAAGGCTGTCGAAGGGCATGGCTCGGCATTGGGCCTACATGTTCCTCCGCATTCCCCTATGCGTATCGATCCAGATACACTTGCTAATGCCTCAGGTTCCTCTAAGGGAAGGTCGTTTTCCCTGTCAGATAATGCCCGCCTTGACAATCGTCGGTCCTCCATGCCCATAAACTCCCCTGAGATGTCGCCTTACCCCGAAAAGCCAGCGCCAGTGTTAAAGCAGTCCCAGTCTTGGCTGCATGCAACCGAGACTCAAAGCCACTCTCGGACCTACTCACAATCAGGTGTAGGACATCGTCATTCATCTTTACGGCGCCCACGTCAAATCAAGGCTCCTGCACTTCAGTCGTTTGCGCTACCAAGCACGGCGCGGGTGGCTGATGCATCTTACGCTGCTAGTCCTCGCATTGTCTCGTATGGTGCTGGTGTTGTCGACGATTCCTACATTAGCCCGTTGGATCCACCAGCCGCGTTGGTTTCCTGTGAGCGTTCGAGCGGTGCGACTCATCCCTCCCAGCACAATGTTTTGTCTGGCTTGGATAAGTCAGACACCCTTCAAGCTCCCGACATGGGTGTGGTGGAAGCACCACCACCTACTGTGCCAATGTCGATATCGTCTCAGCCTCTTATGCCTGCTTTGCAATACACCGTTCCCTTCAAACTCAGCTCCAAGCGCCGGTTTAAAGCGAAGTCTGTGCCGGCATCCGATTCGTCGCCTTCAGTGCCAAGGAATACAGTATCTTCCCCTGTTCCCCCTACTCCTTTGCCAAAGTCACCTGTGCCAAGGCAGCCAAAACCACCGAAAAATTCAACGTATCGCAAATCCGTGCCCGCCCCCACTGTGGCTGACGAAAACGACGAGCTGGACTTGATGGCGAAAGGATCTGCACGCCCGACTGTCCTCGCAAGTTCCTCATCCCCATCATTCCCTACTAGATCGCCAGTCCAGGCGGCAGTTGAAGCACCGGTACATGTGTCAGCTCGTCCACCAGCCGCTCAATCTGCTACTCTTGTGGGCCCGTCTACCTCAAGCTACGGTCGTCTACAGCCGGCGCTAGCGCCTGAACTATGTGGTCCTGTGCAAAGTGTGGAAGGCAGAAATGTCTGGCTCGATGTAAGTGACAATGATGCTGCTAATACGTCGCATCTTTCGATGCTCGGTGCAGTGACGGACCGAAGTGATCTCTTCAACTTCGAGACATATTTTGAAGCATCCCTACAACGTATTCGAGAAGAAATGTACTTGCCATCTACATCATCAGCCCAGATCGCAATAAAGCCACCTGCTAAGACGCATCGGAATTTGGTTGCGAGACATGGCGATCCGGATTTGTTTCACAATGCTCCGCCAATCAATGCACGTACGTTTGGCTCGCCTGTAACGGCGCTAGATGAATTTTCCTACGTGTTGGACGACGATGGCATGGTCATGCGGACATCGCAAACGGATTCATATACAACAATGCAGCCATCCCTTTCCACATCCAAGCCCATTCCTGAACTTCCGCCTGTCGATCCGTATCTTCCGGAGGAACATGAGGTTATGAGTGATTCCAAACCACTTTCGTCTGAGGCGCGTGATCGCCGGTGGACGTACGACGGCACCTACAGTCCTATTCTTTCTGATGAGTCTATGCCATCGGATGTCAGGCTTCCATTGGAGTTTGTTACGAAACCGAACTCAGTCTTGTCGCGTGGTCGACCAGTGAAGAAAACCCAGCAAAGTATTTTCTATTCAAGCCTTCCAGAGCATCGCCGACATCGCAAGCGTCGTCTCGAGTCTGACTTGCCGCCTTTCAAAATGTGGAACTTTGAGGAGGCGGATGTAGACTCAGATGCCTTTTCCCAATCCATGTCCCAATCATCGCCCCGTGGAACCCAATCGAAGACCGCCTCGCCACCCCGACCGGCGCCTCCGCCTCCGCCTGCACCTAAAGCCACGCTTCTGGGTGACTACGCTGCTGTGACACCCAAGATGCCAACCCAGAATCTTTACCCGTCTTCGCCGAACTCGAAGTACACACCTCACTCGGCTTATAACAAACTGTTCGAAACACCGCCACCCGATCAATACGCCAAGGCCCATTTACAGCGACCTGCGCGCCAGCGTCGGCACCATGAAAATCACGAAACATCATATAATGAACAGCAATCTCGGCAAACTGAGCAAGAGCCACGCGACCAATGCGACGCACAGACTCAGCAAGCACAACTGAACACGCCAACCTCCCAAAATTTCCCCCCTCAGCACGAAGTCGAAGCTGAGGCCGCTTCGTTCGACGCAGGACCACGAAAGAAGCGCGGCAAAGAAGCTGCCGAAAGCAAATTCTCAACGTGGTTCCGTCGTAAGGCACCCCACGTTAGCAAGCCTTCTTCGTCTGCACCTACACAAAATCAGGTGCCGCAGGTGTCAAGTCCTCCGCCTAGTGATCGTCCACCTTCACCTCGCACATCAACGTCTACGAATAATACTATGAAGTACGGCCGCCGAAAAGCGCCGCCTGGCTTTGAACCATCGCAACCAGGCAAGTACCATCTTGCTGGCACCGTCTCGCTACCCACTTTGAATGTGGCACGTACGCCTGAGCAACGTGCGCGCAATGAGACCGGCTTGCCAGAAACTGAGCCCGCTTTGATCCAGTCGCTCCTTGCTGCGCCCTCCAGCTCCACTGTGCGCGCGCGTGCGGGTATAATCAAGTCCATACCATTCGTTGAAGAAGCGGCGCCGCCCACTGGCCAAGTCCTAGTAGCTGAAGAGCGCAAGGTACTTGTAAGGCCAGTTATGTAGTATTATCATCATAACCACGTTCCTTTCGACCACCAAGTTTGATAAGTAACTCTTCCGCGACAGGCGTCATTTCTGTTCCCGCAAGAAGAACTTTCTGGAGGTAGTCATGGGCTTTTACCATGTCCCCCGTCGGCATACTTGCCTGTGCCGCGCGGCCCAGGCGCTTGTCCTCTTTCGAGTAATAAAGCCTGCCATTCAATTCGCCCATTTCCCATCGTGCTGCAATGATGTAGCTGAATGCAAAACGAGACATAAGCGCAGGATCCATTTGCGCCATACTGCGGTCCACAACTTGTACCAGCAGGCAATGGTACATAGTTGCATGAACCGAGTCGCCACCCTGCTCATACAGCTCGATAATCCGTGCAATTGCCTCCACGGACTCTAGATGCGTGAGTGGACAGGTGAGATGGCGTTTAAAGCACTCAATTGCTTGTGCATTCCGCCCCAACCTGTCGTAGCACACGCCTAGCGATGCCCACATACGAGCATCATGCGGTCGAATCATGGCACATTGTTGGTAGTAGTCAATAGCTGCAGACCACGCTTCATTCAGCTCGTAAACATGTCCAAGTCCATGCCATGGTCGATAATCGTGTGGATTCAATTCAATCGCGCGTCGGTACATCTCAGCTGCTGCGTGGCTATTTTTCACCTCCAAGTATTCGTGTCCGAGAAGAATCCATGCAGCCACACACTCTTGATCCAGGCGCAAGGCCTGCTTAAAAGATTCCACAGCGCGAAAATGCTCACCACGTTGGTTGTAGAAGTTGCCTCGCATACACCATATTTCCGCACTGTTGGACACATGCGCAAATTGTTGCACGAGCTGCGCTAGCGTATCTTCACGATCTAGGACATACAGCGTGTTCGAATATTCGCTAATTCCATCGAGTCGATATGGTTGGAGTTCCAGGGCATGTTGAAACGTATCTGCAGCATCTTCAAGCTCTTGGTGCAAGTAAAGTGCTTGCGCGCGACACGTTAGAAGGTACGCTGACCTGGGAAAATGCATGAGAAGCGCATCAATTCGTTCAAAGTGTTCCAAGTCAATCTGCGTAGACTGGCGCTGCGAGTATTCAAGAAAAAAAACACTCATGAACGAGGATGGAAGAAGGTCCAAAATCTGTTCTCGTTCTGCATTCTTTTGGTTCAGTGTTCGACTCAACTCTTTCCACGCACTCCAATTGTATGGAAATGCCCGCAAACTTGAAATAAGACAATCCATTGCTTCAATTCGTTTGTGTAGTTTGCGGAGGATGACCCCTTTAAGAAAGAGGAGAAAAGGGTCAGACGGTGAAATTAGGTCTTGTAACAGTGAGACTAGGACTGGATGTGCACCGTCGATAGCACTTTTATCGGCATATGCTAGTGGTGGTAACAGTTCATTTGGTTTTGTTGGATGCATATCGTACATAAGCAGTTTTGCGTATAGCAGTAAGAAGCGCGCCTTGTCCGACAGGTCTTGCTGCTCCTCAAGGTGCGCAATACATGCCTGAAAGTTCTCGCGATCGAAAAACGTCTTCGCCAATAAGTACACATCATCGTACTGCATGCTCTTTTGAATTCCTTGTGATGGCTCGCTTATCCGTACATGCAAATGCTCATCTGGCGATGTGGGAGGATCCATGGATCGCGCAGGAGATGGCATTCCGCGGCTTTGTCCAGAGGGCGAGGTATTCTCCCAGCTCGTCCATGAGATAGCACCTTCTCCAACTTGTTCTTCATTGGTCCAGGAAGGAGATTCTAGATTTAATGCTGGTGTTGAATGTACAGGAAACTTGTGTGCGAACTCATCAGTACCTAAGCGAGGCGTGCTAAGGGGGGGGCCTTGCGGGTGAGGAACACATGATAACAATTCAAGACACCATTGTGCAGCATCAAGTAGACCGCGTTCAATCAGCTGGTGGCTTGCATCCCGTAATGCACTGCGAGCTTTCACAGGTGCGATGTCGTCTATGCCATCCAATGTTGCGAACCTATGGTTCATGTCACGACGACGCGATGAGCAGCGACTGTGTGTCGCTACGCCACGTGCGAGCTTGTCGCGATAGGAATAGGATTTAAGTATTGGCAAGTTGACGACAGCTGATGTCTTGACAGTTGTCAACAAGTTGTTCTGAGAGCAATATGACACACATTCACATCCTGTCGTAGTCGATATATCGGGTAGGTTTGATGCATATTGTTCATTGAGTTTTAATTCTAGCGAAACAAGTTAATCATGTAACCTTCGGGTAAAGCTGCGAGGATGCATGTTCTCAAGGGTGTACTAGCCATCGACGCGGCCGGCGCACTGAGTAATAGGGCGTGCGAGGTCGTAGCTACTGGCACGTGAGTTGAGTGCTTCCTGAATATGCGTTTAAATCCACGACATCAATATGTGGACAGTGTTTGAACTCGCCGCTCAACCCGTCATCATTAGCTTCAGTAGCTCAGACGTCCATTTTCGGGGTCAGACAGTTTCTGTATCCTACGCGTCTTGAGCACGATGACTGAAAGGAGTAATACAAGGAATCAGGTATTTCTCCCGCAAAAATACAACTCTGGGTCAAGTGCTGGAATACCTAAACAGGCGGGTTCTTCGCAGGAGACTCTTGTTTGCCCCGCATTGCATCTTTACCCTCTCAACGATACATTTGTACCCAAACAAATCAATTTGGCCCCGGCAAGCTCCAACAATCGCATAAAGATTGGAAGGTATTCGAACAACAAAACTGTGCCTAGTCCTGTCAATGGATATTTTGATAGCAAGGTCCTTTCACGCGCACACGCCGAAGTTTGGTGTGAAAACGACAAAGTCTTCATCAAGGACATCAAGTCATCCAATGGCACATTTATCAATGGCACACGTTTGTCACCTGAGTCACAAGAGTCCGAACCGTTTGAACTACACCTGTCTCTTATACACATCTGACGCTGCCGACGACTCCTTACGTGTAGA
>OJLB01000498.1_pt1 | contig 17237 bp, 17 predicted proteins | sample 1596861 | NCBI WGS metagenome assembly OJLB01 (sample SAMEA3904681, study PRJEB24821) | metagenome | biome: Builtin; feature: hospital; material: surface | place: USA | collected 2013-06-06
CAAACTAAGCAAGAGTTTGAATTTCATTTCCAAAGAGTATTTTTTGATTCTTGCCGCGAGTTTGAAATCTTTCTTAGCTAGCTCTAGGGCAAGTATTGTTTCTTGTTATTTTAAAAATCAGATAAGGCTTTTATTTGCTGGCCGTTTTTATCGAAATTGTCTGGGCTTAGCCATTTTTCTAGACGGCTCTTGACGGCCGGCCAATCATTGTCAATCATAGACAGCCAGTCAGTGTCTCGGTTGCGCCCCTTATAGACAAGGGCCTGACGAAACCTACCCTCATAGGTAAAACCAAGCCGCTCTGCTGCCCGCCTTGAAGGCTGATTGAGGGCATCGCATTTCCATTCATAGCGGCGATACTCCAGGTCTTCAAAGACATAGCGTGCCAGCAAGTACTGGGCTTCAGTAGCCGGCCTAGTGCGCTTCAGCTTGGGCGAATAGGTCACAGCCCCCACTTCGATGACACGGTTATTTCGGTCAATCCTCATCAAAGCAAAAGTTCCTAGAGCCTTGCCGTTCTCCTTGTCCACAATCGCATAGTGAAAACGATCCTGTGCTGCCAGCATCTGATCTAGCTTCTGGGACCATTCTGCCTGACTTTGGGAAGGATTTTGAAAAAGATAGGTCCACATATCTGCAGGAGAATCCGGACCATACACTTCATACAAATCCGCTCCATGCTTGTCCTTGGATAGACGCTCGATAATAACATACTGGCCTTCGATTCGCTCCAGATTGGGCAAGTCCCCCGGCTGAAAATCCGGCAGAGCATCCCCAATGGGTTGGCCTAGTTCATTCATGCGCATAAAAACCTCATAATATATCTTGTCCGACAGCTTTTTCAACATTTTCATGAATCCGCGAAAGAGCCAGTCCCGTGCTCCCCTTATGGGTAGGAATGAGCACAAGGGCAGGAATCTCCAGCTGGTCATAGTAGGCCAGGGTTTCTGGAATATCCGCAGCCATATCCTCCGTCAAATAGATAATGCCGAAATCTTCACGGGCTAGCCGACGCAGGGTATTGACCGTCTCCTGAGCTTCCTTCACTGGAAAGGTCTGAAAACCAATCAGCTTAAATGGGAGAATGGTGTCGCGATTCCCCACGACAGCAATCTTGTAGCTAGTCTTGTCCATAAATCGGTCGCATCCTTTCTCTGATAAGCTCTACGGGCAACTGATTGTCCATACCGGTCAAAATCAGCCGCAGATTCTTGACTTCCAGCTCCTTACCTAGCAAATAGCGGGCCAGAGGAAGCGGTCCATCCGTCTCAAATTGACCAGCCGCCAGCAACTTAGCCTGCAAGAGGTCCGCTAGATATTCTAGCTCCACTGTCGTCAAGGTCTGGTTCCGCATTTTTTCCTCATAGGAGCGCAGATCCAGATCATAACCACAGGGATTAATCTGGCTAAACCAAGTCAAGAAATCTCCCTGCTCTGCCATGGCAATCCAGTTGGCAGCAGAAAGGCTTCCTTCATCAGACAAGAGCTGCCTCATAAAGCTGCGCGGTTTTCCCAAGCCAACAGCTCGCTTGACGGTGATGGCATTGTAAAAATCAATAGTCAGATTCACCAGCTGCAGCAGACGGTCATCTTCCAACTCCTGTGTCAGGCGCTTGAGATGCTGGAAATAAGCCATATCCATGCCAATCTCAAGCACGCGCACATCCTGATAATCCTGGTATTCCTGCCAGGTCTCAAGCACCTCGTCCAGCATGAAACCTGGACAATACTCAGCCGAAAAGGCCATAACTAGGTGCTCCAAAACCTCCAGCGAATAGGTCCCCACCGGCATCAGCAAATGCTCCAAGGACTGACCTGTCGCCCGACCCTTGAGAAAAACTTTGAGATTGTGGTAGGTGTAGCGGAGTGTGAAAATCTCCACTAACTCCTTACTTGGACTAATCTCAAGCGCCCAATTATAAACGGAATACAAATGCTTCATCAGCACCTGCTCAATGGCATTGAGATCCTTGATAGCTTCAGCATCCATGGCATAGACCGTTCCCTGCAGAAGAGACGAACGGCTGGCAGGATTGTCAGCCTGCAGCAACTGTTCATATTGCTGGGGCGTCAAAAAGGAAGACTCCTGCACGCTAATGGCTGTATTGACTTGAGAGAAGCTTGTTTCACTCATGGTCCGCCTCCTATTCTGCCTGGTCTTTGAAAATGTCCTGAGCCAGTCGGTAGCTTTCCTCCTGCCAGACAGAGTCCAGCAAGTCACGATAGAGATAACTATCATCCACCCGTCCTTGGCTTAGCACAAAACCTGCCTGACCGACTATGGACTGGTCTGAAAAGTGTACTTGCGGAAAGGATTTTTTCAAATCTTCTAACTGGCTGGAGCTGAATTTCTCAGCTGATAGAGTACCGAAAACCAGTGTCATCTCTTCCTCTGGATATTTAGCCAGAACACTCTTCAGAAAATACTCTTCTTCAGCTGGTGACCAAGCCGCCATCTGAGCATAAGCCTCTTCAAAAAGCTCTCTGAGAACCCGCTGCTTGATGACCAGAGTAGACTGGCGCTTTTGATTTTCCAGCTGCTGAATATCGCGCTGACTGCGCCGGCTGATTTCTTTCAGCTGCTGCTCCCGCTGTCCAAGCTTTTGCCGAACCAGCTGGGCCTCACGTTCCTTGGCTTCCTGTTCTATTTTCTCAGTAGCCTCAGCTAAGAGCAAACGCCCCTTCTCGTGAGCCTGCTCCAAGACAGAAGCTTTGAGATCTGATATGTCAGACATAAAAGCCTCCTTACTTCACATTCAGAACCATGATGAAGGATACAACGAAAGCCAAGATGGCGTAGGTTTCAACCATAGCCGCTAGGATAACCCCTTTCATGACCTCTTCCGGACGCTTGGCCAAAATCTGAATACCAGCTGTCGCCACTCGACCTTGGTGCTTGGCTGAAAAGTAGCCTACGATGGCAACTGGCAGAGCTGCTAGGAAATAAGCCACGCCTGATTGCAGAGCCAATTCCGGCTTGATATTAAAGAAGACGGTAATCCCGATAACAAAGCCATAGAGACCTTGGGTACCTGGCAAAAGCTGTAAGATCAGAGCTTGTGCGAATTTTTCTGGCTGCTCTTTCAAGAGAGCTGCCGCTGCCTGACCGGTGCTTCCAACACCTAGAAGCTGAGCCCATTCCGCTGAGAAAAACCGCTAAAGCTACTCCCAGACCTGCAAAAAAGGCGCCGCCGTAAGTTCCAAAATATGATGCTAAATGTTCCATGATTTACTCCTATGAAAATGCTGTAATTGTCGTAAAACCAACAGCTAGTTTAATGAATGTTGCTTGTTTTGATGTTGTAGAAAGTGTTTTTCTAAAGATGAGTTTCTCATCTCTTACCATAGCTTTCTGATTTTTATTTCTTGCTTTGCTGAACGTATTTTTCGCTAGGCTTGAGCGGAGTGAAAGGCTTGCCGCCACCGTCATAGAATTTCCCGAAGAATTCCACGAAAATCAAACGCGCTCCGTGCACATAACCGGACAGAAAAGATAGAAACATATTGACCAAATGCAGGGCAATAAAGAGCAGAATGCCAATGCTAAAGCGAGCGACAGGTGGAAAAAGACTGACAATCAGGTTAAAGGCCGAGCCAATGCTGGCTCCCGAAAGCCCCAGAGCCATCAGCCGCGTAAAGCTGACAAGATCTCCTACATAACCGCTGACATTGTAAAGATTAAAGAGACCTGAGCCTAATCCCGCCAAGCTCTTAGCACTGACAATGGATACTGCCAGTATGCCCAGAGCATTGATGATGGCCAGCCACTGACCAATCGTTGCTGCCAAGGCCAAGGATGGGAAGAAATTTCCCAGTGCCAAGAGTAGCAGCCCCAGCAAAATCAACACCCAAGCAAAGCCTGCATTATAAGCTTCTGCATAATCCTTGATGCGGATATTTTTCAAACCGCTGAGGAAGAGGCCTGCCAGCACCGTAACAAAACCAAAGACGACCGAAATAACCAGAATCGTCATGGCATCAGAGCTGGTACTGATCAGAGCAAAGGGCAGTTCAAAGCCAAAGAAAGAGCCATAAACCAACCCCCAGATGATGACTGCCACACCCAACAGGCGGAAGAATCGCAGATTCTTAGCCAGTCCCGACTTGACATGCAAGAAGTGCAACGCCAGACTGGTGCCTACAAAGAGCAAGAGACCGTAGCCGATGTCAGCGACCATCATCCCAAAGAATACAAAATAAAATAGGGAAACGACAGGGGTTGGATCCTTATCACCATATTTAGGCAGGGAATACATCTCCGTCACTAGCTCGAAGGGCTCCACCAAGGCATTGTTTTTAAGCTTGGTCGGAACCTTATCTTCCTCATCCTGTCTAATCTCTCTGGTCTGGATGAGAATGCTCTGGCCAAACTGCTCTGTCAAGCAAGCCTCAAGAGCTTGAACCTGATTGCTTTCGATCCAGCCTTCCAAGGCCGCCAGATTTTGCGTACTGGCTAACTGGTTCTTACTTTCTTGGCGGGAGGAGAGATTGCAGAGATAGTCCAGCTGAACCTTGAGCTGATCCAACTCGTTCCTAGAAGCTGCCAGACTCTTAGTCATAGCATCTGCCACAGCCTCCTGCTGTCGAATATTGGCCTTGAGCTGGGCTACCCGCTCAGCAGGCAGTTCCGCATGGTCATACTCAAAAGGCTTAAAGCCATACTCTTTCAAGATTTTGCGAACATCTTCCAGAGAGCCTGTCTTGTAAAAAATAAGAACCCCATGCTCCGTATCATCGGTAAAGACTTCCTGAAACTTCAGGTCAGGATGTGCTCCCAGAGCCAAGCGCAGAGCATCGTCGTCGGTATTGGGAATCGTCCCAATCAAAGCTCCCAGATGGCTGAAAGTCGCAGCTGCTTGCGGTGTTAGCTCCAAAGGCTCCCACCTCTCCAGCGCAGCCACTTCCAAGCGGTCAGCTTCTATCTGATCTTTGGCCTCTTGCAAGACCTTGAGCTGCTTACTGATTCCTTCTAATAGCGCCACCTCATCGCGAGCTTTCCCTGCCTGCTCTAAAGCAGCAAAGGACAGTTCCAAAGGCTCTTCTTTTAAGGATTCCAGCAGTTTCTTTTTCGGCATAAAAGGCTCCAGCTCTGCAATCAGCCTCTCGAGCTTTTCCTGACGACTGAGCAAATCCTGCTGAGATAGCTGCTGATCCGGCTGGCCTACTAAAGCCTGCTCAAAGGCTGCCTGCCAGTCCTCTTCCTGCCGCAAGTCATGAATCTGAACGGACTCTAAACCCTGTAGGAAAAAGAGAAGCTGGTCCAGCAGTTCCTTGGGCAGAAGCAGAGACAGCTGCCGCATTTGACTAATGGCCATAGGCTTCTACCACCTTCTCTACAATGGCTCGCGCCAAGTCTGCTTTTTTGTCCGTCAGCGCAGCCTCAACCTTGTCCTCATTCTGCTGGATTGTCTGCTCCAAGTCTTGCTGCAGGAGCACCAACTTTTGCTGGGAAGTCGCGGTTAATTCCTCTGCCAGCTTCTGCGTTTCATCGTCATAAGTCAGAGCCAGCTGCCTGAGATTTTCATCTACCTGCTGCCGCAGCTCCTGAGCCTGCGTCCTGTAGCCCATCAAAACTTCTTCTGCAGCAGTTTCAATTTCCTGCATTTTTTCAAGTGTTTCATTGGCCATCTATTCACCCCCTCGTTTTCAAAAACCTTTGAAAACGGATTTTAAAATCTGCATTCCTGGCTGACTAGCCAACCTTCTGGCAAGTCATCTTCTGGAGTACAGCTTCGTACTTGCATAAATTATATCACATTCTTTCTGAAAACAGTTTTTTCAAACAGAGTTTTTCTCCTGATTCAGAAAATGTCGAACAGCGCCTAATCGTCCGGCTTCATTCCCTAGGGCTGCTGCCACTAAGTTTTTAGGCAAAAAGCGCGGATCTACTACTTGCTGCTTCATCAGACTTTCAAGACGTGGCAGAATAAGCTCAGAACGAGCTAATATGCCGCCGCCGACAATCAACACCTCTGGATTTAGAATATAGGACAGGGTTAAAAGACCTTTAGCTAGGCGACCCAAGAATATATCAAGTGTTTCCTGCGCCAGCTTATCTCCTTGGTCTACCGCCGCAAAAAAACTACGCCCAGTATGGCCCTGCTCGCCTGTCTTTTGGCTGTATAATGCCAACAAGGCAGTTGTTGAGGCCAGGGATTGCCAGTCCTGTCCATCTTCCATGGGCAGATAGCCTACCTCACCAGCAGTATAAGTGGATCCATTGACAATCTTTCCATCATTGATAATGCCGCCGCCAATGCCTGTACCAACAGTAATCATAACTGCAGAAGCATGACCTTTGGCAGCGCCTAGCCAAGCCTCACCTAGAGCAGCGCAATTAACATCATTTTCAATCGCAATCGGTAAACCAAATTCTTTTAAAATCCGACTACGGAAATCCGTTCCAATATAGCCTGGAATGGTATAACCGGCGTAACTGATTTTCCCAGCCTGGCTGTCAACTACACCAGCAGATGAAATCGCTACTCCATCTAGCTCAAACTTCTCCTTATAAAATGCTATTAACTGGCAAACCTGCTCTAAAATCTGATTCGTTTTCTTTTCAAAATCGATCTCAGTAGTAACTTCTCGAAATTGATTTAGACTATGTCCATCAGACTGATAGAGATCTGCTTTAATCGTTGTCCCACCGATATCTATTCCAACAATATTCACGATTCATGCTCCTTCTCTTCTTGATTTTCTTCTAAAGCTGAAAGTGTATTTGTAAAGATTTGGCTACGATGATCTCGGTCTAAATCCATATAATAGGCATAGAAAATGTCCATCACGACTAAAACCGGAAACTGAGGAGAGATATTATTGCCCTGTGCTAAGTGCTTCTTGACGGCTACTAGGACCAGTTCATCACACTGCTGCCTCAAGTCGTCGCTATTATTGGAAGTTACCAGCACAGTCTTGGCTCCAACTTTTTTGGCATTCTGAATAGCCTGCGTGATAATTTTAGTCTCGCCAGATATGGAAATGCCAATAACCAGACAGTCTGGATCCAGCATAACTCTATTCACCCGAATCATATGGTCGTCCGTAATAGCCTTACAAACCATTCCCAAACGCATGAAGCGAAACTCCATTTCCCGAGCCACTAAGCCTGAACTCCCCTGCCCGTAGATATAGACTCGCCCAGCATTGTTGAGCATATCCCCCACGCGCAGGAACTGTTCTTCATCAATCAAGGAAAAAGTCTTATTGAGCAATTCGCCATAATCAGACAAGACATTTCTCGTCAAATCCCTACTGACATTTTTACTTTCTGAGCTGGATTCCTGAAATTCAAAGATAAACTGCCGATAGCCTGAAAAGCCACATTTTTTAGCGAAGCGAGTCAGAGAAGGCACAGAGACATAGAGCTTCTGAGACACAGCCTGAGCCGATAGATTAGCTGTCAGCGCCTCATCAGACAGAAAATAATCTGCAATCTTCTTTTCCAGGTGTGTCAGACTGCCGTATACAGACTCAATCACTGGCAAAATGTTTTTTTCCAAAGAAACCATCAGACACTTTCCTCCTGCAACTATTTTCTTTATTCTACCACTTTCTCAAAAGTAATTCCAACCCTTCCTTGCTAGAATTCTCCAGCAGAAAATAAAGTTCAAAACTGACTAAAAAAGCTGGGGCAGCATGTTAAGAACAATCCGTCTTTCTCATCCCGCCCGCAGCCTTTTATACAATTTTTACTTTAAAGACAACCTTATGGATGGGGCCGGCTTCTTCAGCTATCAGTCCAGTCTTATGGGCGTCATTAGGATCCAGCAAGAGCAGGCTGCCAGGAGTGAATATCAGGTCAAACAAAGCTTGGCCGGACATCTGCTGCCAGTCTCCTTCTGCATCATAATCCCCTTCTTTCATATTGGACAAAAAGTTATAGTGGATGCGCTCCCTTCCTTCAAAAATCAGATGCACATCGTAAAATTCCCTATGACTTTCCCATACCCGTTCATCTTCGGTCGTAGTCGTCATTTCAATAACATTGTAAAAGAAATCATCAGACACAGGGTGATTGCCCTTTTCATCTTGACTGACATCATGTGTCTGTAAAAATTCTAAGACTTTTTTTAAGGCAGGATGCTGAATGTCTCTCTCAACAGCTGCTCCTTTATATTGAACTAATTCCATTAGTGCCGTACCTCCCAGGATTTATCTGCATGAATGCTTGCAATATCGTAAACTGTTGTATTCTCTGGTGCAGCCTTGCCGCCAGTTAAGACGGAAACAACATAGCCTACAATCAAGGAAACAACAATTGAAATCAATGAATAAGCCCAAATACTAACTGCTTCTGCTGGCAGAGCGTACTTGATGACTAGCAGGACAATACTGGAAGCAATCATAGCTGCATAAGCTCCCTTGAGGTTGGCACGCTTGGTGAAGATTCCCAGAATAAAGATTCCTCCCAAGACACCTAGCACCAAGCCCATAAAGCCATTAAACCAAACATAGGCCGATGTAATACCTGTATGAGCCATCACGATTGAAACTACTGTGGAGAAGACTCCTACACCTAGAGAAACATATTGAGCGATTTTAGTCCGTTTCTTGTCGTCCAGATTGCTGGACACAACATCTTGAATATCCAGAGTCCAAGAAGTCGCTACAGAATTAAGACCTGTAGAAATAGTAGACTGAGCAGCAGCATAAATTGCTGCAATCAGAACACCGGTCACTCCAACTGGAAGACCATAGGCGATAAAGTAAGTGAAGATCTGGTCTTGAGGAATAGAGCTGCCCTCACTGCCTGGATGCTGTACTTGATAATAGACGTATAAACCTGTACCAATCAGATAAAAGACAGAGGCGATAAAGATTGACAAAACTCCATTCGTAAACATCATTTTATTGAGTTTCTTCACATTCTGAGTTGTCGTAAAGCGCTGAACGATATCTTGCGAAGATACATAAGAGGACAGGGTATTGATACCAGATCCCAAGATAATTAGGAAAATAGAATCTTTCAGCAAGTTAGGATTGAAAATAGTTTCATTTCCTGAGATAAATTTACCGCTAGCCAGCTCACTAGCAATATCGCCAAAGCCACCCTTGAGATTAGCAATCAGGAAGAAAAGCCCTACAACTGTACCAATCAAGAGTACAGAACCTTGAATAAAATCTGTCCACAGAACTGACTTGACTCCACCGGTATAGGAGTAAACAATGGCAATCGCACCCATCGCGATAATCAGGATATTGACATCAATCTTCGTCAAAGTAGCCAGGGCCACTGAAGGTAGATACATAATGATGGACATGCGGCCGATTTGATAGATGATGAAGAAGACAGCTGACAAAGCTCGCAAGGCCTTAGAGCCAAAACGTTTTTGCAGGTAGTCATAGGCTGTATCAATATCTAGACGTGCATAAATCGGCAAGAAGAAACGAATAGCCACTGGAATGGCAAAAATCATACCCAACTGGGCAAACCAGAGAAGCCAAGTCCCTGCATAAGAGTTCCCCGCCAGTGTCATAAAGGAAATCGGACTTAGCAATGTAGCAAAAATGGAAACAGATGTTACATACCAAGGCACCGTTCCATCACCTTTAAAGAACTCTTTACCCTGCATCTCCTTTTTCGAGAACAGCAAACCTGCTACCAGAACAACTAGTAAATACACAATCAGAATAATCATATCGATTGTGGTAAAACCAACATTTCCCATAGAATTTCTCCATTATTATTCATCTCCAGAGCGTGGAATGGGCAGGCTTAGACTGCCCTAGACTCTGGTGTCACACTCTTTGTATTACAAGAAGTCTTCTCTTACCTGCTTAATCATAGCAGCTGCTTCTTTGGCAATCGCATAGTCTCCCTCAGATAGAGGCTCTAACGGTGCTCGAACAGAACCAATATCCAAGTCCTCATTGAGACGAAGAATTTCTTTCATGACAGCGTAGAGATTTGCTCGACCGCTGACCATCTTGTAAATCACACTATTAATCGCATGTTGCAGTTCTTTAGCACGATCCAGGTCTTTGTCAATGATGAGCTGGTTGAGCTTCAGGAATAGGTCAGGCATCACAGCATAGGTTCCACCAATTCCGGCCTTAGCACCAATAACTCGACCGCTGATAAACTGTTCGTCTGGACCATTAAAGACAATATGATCTTCCCCACCTTCTGCGACAAAGATTTGAATGTCTTGAGTCGGCATAGAAGAGTTTTTAACCCCAATAACTCGTGGATTTTTACGCATTTCCGCATAGAGTGCTGGTGTCAGGGTTGTTCCAGACAGCTGCGGAATATTGTAGATGACAAAGTCAGTATTCGGAGCTGCTGCACTCATATCGTTCCAGTACTTAGCGATAGAATAGTCGGGCAAACGGAAGTAAATAGGAGGAATAGCAGCGATGGCATCAACACCCAAACTTTCAGCATGCTTAGCCAGTTCTACACTGTCCTTAGTGTTGTTGCAAGCCACATGAGCGATAACTGTCAGCTTGCCCTTAGCCACTTCCATGACATTTTCCAAAATTAATTTCCGGTCTGCTACACTGAGGTAAATACACTCACCAGAAGAACCATTAACATAGACACCCTTAACTCCCTTATCAATAAAGTACTGAGTCAAAGCACGAACACGTTCTGGGCTTACTTCTCCTGCTTCATCATAACAAGCATAAAAAGCTGGAATGACACCTTCATATTTTTCTAATTTTGACATATTCTTCCTCTTTTCTATTCTTTCGTTGCGTCTGCAAACTTCCTTGTAATCAGCTGCGGCCGTGTAATGGCAGATCCTACTACTACACTAAAGGCTCCCAGCTCTAGAACCCTTTTCACCTTTTCAGGACTATCAATATTCCCCTCAGCAATCAGAGGGTGCTGAATCTCAGCTAGAGCTTTTCGGATGATTTCAAAGTCATTAGCTTCAATCTTATCTCCCTTGCTCTGACTAGTATAGCCTACCAAGGTTGTTCCGATAAAATCAAATCCCATTCGATCAGCTTCCAGCATCTCGTCAAGAGTTGAACAATCAGCCATAAAAAGCTGCTGAGGATATTTTTCTTTCACTTTCTGGAAAAATGCTTTTAAACTCTCTCCTTGAGGTCTGCTGGAATTTGTCGCATCTAAAGCGATAATCTCCGGATGGGCTTCCATCAGCTCATCTACTTCTATCATAGTTGGTGTAATAAAAGCTTGGGCATCTGGATAATCTCTCTTGATAATCCCAATAACTGGCAAATCCACCGCTTCTTTAATAGCCTTGATGTCTATAACCGAGTTAGCCCGAATTCCGCTAGCACCTCCTTCTTTGGCCGCCACTGCCATACGAGCCATGATAAAGTCGCTATGTAATGGTTCGTTTGGTAGAGCCTGACACGACACAATTAACTTATGTCTCAACTCTTCCATTTGATTCCTATCCTCCTTACTTATTTATTGTAAGCCTTTACATTTATTATCTTAACATTTATTGCAATTAGTTTCAATATAATTTTACTTTTAGAAAGTACTTTCTTTTTAAGTGTTACTTTTTATCTCAGTTTGAAACTTATACAGACGAATATAGCTAAAATATTTATTTTTTTCGTGGCTGTTCCAACATTTTTCTACAACTAAAAAGAACTAGGCGAATGCCTAGTCCCAGGGGGAAGCAGTTTTGTAGACTTCCAATCTTAAAGGAATAAATGCTAACAAAAACCAAGCTCAACCAGCTTATTTGAAAGCCCATATTTGAAGTTTAAATCAGCAGAATGCCAATTAACAAAACTCCGCCACGTGTTGATTCCAAAAGGTATCAAAATCGTCGGGCATTTCATCTCTTCCGCGATAATGTAACATTTCTTTAAGTAAAGTAGGGTTTTTCATGTCTTATCCTCCCAACGATTCTTGAGACCTCTTTCATCATACCATAGAAAGAGGAAATTTTCAATAGGTTAATATATAGATTTTCTGTTTTTCTGAAATTTGTCGGGCCCTCTACCTAAGAACCTATATGAATCAGGAGCAGCAAATAAAACAAACTAAATCCTATGTTTAGGCCAGCTCCGTTAAGGTAGGGGCGTCCGATTCTCAGCTTTTCTACCAGTAAGATAGTCAAGAGACTGAGAGGTAAAGGGGTCAGCAGCCCCAGATAAGCAGGCAATATTGTCTGACCGGTAACTATTAGCAGCGAGTAAACGAGCCAGCCTAGACCGGTCAGGGCGATAGCTGACCGCCAGGTTATATCTAGAAAGAGCACTGCTTCATTGATAAGCTCGCTGTCTTCGTCTGAGCAGACCTGTCCGTTGCTTCGTTTATAAGCCTTTTTGCTGATGATCCCAACGTAGTAAAAGGCCACATGTGCCACTGGCGACAGAGCAAATCCAATTCCTAACAAGGCTATTGACAGATAGGCCCACAAGCCCTTATTTGTCAAACCAAAGAGAGCATAAAGCGAGACTAACATAAGAGGGATTGAGAAGTTAGCCACCAGAGCGCCCAGACGCAGCCGACCGACAGAGCCAGACAGCATCAGCATAGCCAGATTCTTATTGCCAATCCGACTCTGCTCCGTAAAGGAGGCATAACTTTCCTTATCTACCTCAAAGCCAACCAGCAGAATATCCCCCAATAACCAGCAAAGGCCACTCAACAGCCCAGCCCATAAAGATAAAAAAATCACATTACTCTCCTTTTTTTCATTGTCCTCTTATCTTAGCACAAAAGCTCACTCAATCACAAGTAGTTAGAAGGTTTACGTCTTTTTATCCCAGCAAGCTCTTTTCGTTAAGAGATCTAGCACTCACGTCGCTATGCTCCTCAGCATCAATGTCTCTAAGCTCGGCTTCGACCAGAGGTCTTGCCTCGCTATGTGTTTCTTCAAGGTATATAGCTTTCTTCCTAACGGACAAAACTGCATCCACTGCTCTATGACTCAACTTTGTCCTACAGACACGTTTCGGTTAAGACACATAGCGCTCACGTCGCTCCGCTCCTCAGCATCAATGTCTCTAAGCTCGGCTTCGACCAATGGTCTTGCCTCGCTAAGATACATAGAAAAATCCCCCACCAAAGGGCAGGGGATAACCGACAAACTGTCTTATTTTTAATCGAGGAAGTTGTTCGCTTATTTGCGGCGTCCTGGGCGTTCCTTGTAGCCATAGTAAGCGTCTTCGATGATTTCCTGCATGTGGTCAACCATTGGAAGGCGTGGGTTGGCTGGAGAACATTGGTCTTCGTAGGCAAGGAAGGCCAATTCTCGTGAATGTTCTTTCCATTCTTTTTCGTCAATACCTTGAGCCTTGAAGTTCATTTCGATACCGACACGTTCTCCCAGTTCATAAACAGCTTTCGCAAATGATTCAACACCTTCTTCTGGAGTAGAAGCTGGCAAGCCGAGCATGCGAGCAATGTCTTGGTATTTCTCATCCGCACGGTAGTAATTGTACTTAGGCCATGTCGCTGTCTTAGCTGGACGTGTACCGTTGTAGCGGATTACATATGGCAGCAAGATCGCATTGGTACGACCGTGGATTGTGTGGAACTGAGCACCAATCTTATGGGCCATAGAGTGGGAAATTCCCAGGAAGGCATTGGCAAAGGCCATACCAGCGATAGTAGAGGCATTGTGCATCTTTTCGCGAGAGTGGAAGTCAGCGTTCTTAACAGAGCTTTCCAGATTTTCAAAGACTAATTTGATAGCTTGGAGAGCCAAACCATCCGTAAAGTCGCTGGCCATCTGAGATACATAAGCTTCTGTTGCGTGAGTCAGCACGTCCATACCAGTGTCTGCTGCGACAAATCCTGGAACAGTCAGTACCAGAGCTGGGTCTACGATGGCTACAGTTGGAGTCAGAGAGTAGTCAGCGATTGGGTACTTACGGTTGTTAGCCTTGTCAGAGATAACGGCAAACGGTGTTACTTCTGAACCTGTACCAGATGTTGTAGGGATTGCGATAAACTTAGTCTTCTTACCAAGCAATGGGAATTTGAAGGCACGTTTACGGATATCCATGAATTTTTGCACAAGATCACGGAAGTCCACTTCTGGTTGCTCATAGAAGAGCCACATGACTTTAGCTGCGTCCATTGGTGAACCACCACCAAGTGCGATAATTGTATCAGGTTTGAAGGTACGCATAATCTCTGTACCACGTTCAACTGTTGTGATATCTGGATCTGGCTCTACGTCTGCAAAGATTTGGTAAACAACCTTATTACGACGAAGATCGAGTTGTTCGATGATACGATCTAGGAAACCAAGCTCTACCATAGCATGGTCTGTTACGATCATGACACGTTCCACATCACGACATTTTTGCAAGTATTGGATAGAGTCACGCTCGAAGTAAGTTTTTGAAGGGAGTTTCATCCATTGCATATTATTTCTACGTCTTCCTACTTTTTTGATGTTCAAGAGATTCACAGCACTAACGTTATCACCAACTGAGTTGCGACCATAAGAACCACAGCCCAGAGTCAGTGATGGCAGGAAGGCATTATAAACATCTCCGATACCGCCGAAAGTAGAAGGTGAGTTGCAAATAACACGGATGGCACGAACAGCCTTACCAAATTCCTTAGTCAATTCTTCGTCCGCTGTATGGATAGCAGCTGAGTGGCCAAGACCATGGAATTCTACCATTTGACGGGCCTTTTCAACACCGTCTTCACGAGATTCAGACTTGAGAACAGCGATGACAGGTGACAGTTTTTCACGTGTCAATGGCTCTTTTTCACCAACTTCTTTACACTCTGCAGCCAAGATATTCGTATCTTCTGGCACGCTGAAGCCTGCTTGCTCTGCAATCCAAGTAGCTGGCTTACCAACGATATCTGGATTGAGCTTAGCACCAGCACAGTTCTTGCTGTTTGCCTTAGCACCAAAGCAGAATTCTTCCAACAGAGCTTTTTCTTTCTTATTTACAAAGTAAGTATGGTAAGATTTGAACTCTTCTACAAATTCATCATAAACTTCCTTGTCAATGATAACGGCTTGCTCAGAAGCACAGACCATACCATTGTCAAAGGATTTAGACATAACGATATCATGCGCTGCTTGACGGATATTAGCTGATTTTTCCACATAAGCTGGTACGTTTCCGGCACCAACCCCAAGAGCTGGCTTACCACATGAGTAAGCTGCCTTGACCATTGCATTACCACCCGTCGCAAGGATAGTCGCAATCCCTTCGTGGTTCATAAGCGCAGAAGTTGCTTCCATAGATGGTTGTGTAATCCATTGCACACAGTTTTCAGGCGCACCTGCTGCAATCGCTGCATCACGAACGATTTGTGCTGCATGGGCAGATGATTCTTGAGCAGATGGGTGGAAAGCAAAGATAATCGGATTACGTGTTTTTAAGGAAATCAAAGCCTTAAAAATAGCTGTTGAAGTTGGGTTGGTTGTTGGAGTAATTCCGCAGACAACACCCACTGGCTCCGCAATCAAGGTTAAACCAGTCACATCATCTTCCTGAATAACGCCGACAGTTTTCGTGTGGCGCATATTATTCACAACGTGCTCACAGGCAAATAGGTTTTTAGTCGCCTTATCTTCAAAAACTCCGCGACCCGTTTCTTCATAAGCATGCAGAGCCAACTCACCATGGGCATCCAAAGCTGCTACAGAGGCCTTGGCTACGATGTAGTCCACCTGTTCCTGATTCAGCTTTCTCATTTCCTCGAGTGCAACCAGACCTTTTTGCACCAATTCATCGACATGCTTTTGCGCTGCCAAAGCCTTATCTTCTTGTTCTATTGTTTTCTTCTTTTCAGCCATTCTATTCCTCCAATGGTTTTGCCTTAGGTTAGACGAAGAACACTAACCTTTGTTAAATATTTCACAATTCAATTATAACCCATTTAATGATTTTTGTAAACACTTTCAATTAACATTCACAAACTTTTCTCTATTAATTTGTGAAACACATAACAAATCCGCTTATTTTACAGTCTATTCTTTTAGTTATTGTGAAAAAATTTTTTACATTTTAAAGATTTCACATACTTTTACTTTCACATAATATATGAAAGCGCTTTCTTGTTTTGGATATAAAAAGCTCAGATGGACCGAGCTGATCTTTACTTTATAAACATCAAAAAGATGAACCTTAATTTCTATTTTTAATGATAATCTCAATCATCATCATAAACTCGTTCACCATGGATTTTGATATATTCTTCGCGTTTTCTATCCAACTCTTCCCAGATGGGATCGTCAATAGCATCAATCATCTGAATTTCTTCCAAACTCATCTCATTTGCTTCCTCAAAGGTTAGAGATAAGATATCTTCGTGTTTTTCCTTGAATTCATCGATTGTTATCCATGTTTTCTTGTCATCTTCGCTAATTTGTCCATTAAAGATTGTTGCAATCTCAATGGCCATGATATAGAACGCTCTTTTATCAAGAGTGAGCAGTTCAAGGTGGGTAGAGGCCAAACGTAAACAGTCTCCATTTTCGCGAAAATCTGTTACATAAGCATGCTCAAATTCCAAATTTAGGTCTTCATCAATTTGTGAATAAAAACGGTATTTTATCCCTTCTTGTATCGGAATATGCAACCAACGTTCGTCATAATCCTGTTTATCTAGTTTTAGATGAATGGCTATATCATTCCTATCTCTGATTTGACGAAAACCAGAATAGGAGAGAGGGATGCTTTCTCCTTGATAATTTTCAAACCACATTTTACCAGCAAGTTCTAAATAACCATAAGATACTTTTTTTGTGTAATCGCCTTTTAAATATAATTTCATTCGTCCTCGTCGTCCAACTCTAACTCCCCATGGATTTTAATGTACTCCTCATTTCTGCGGTCATCTTCTTCCCAAACTGGGTCTCGAACATCATCCATAAACGGAATTTCTTCAAGGCTCAGCTCATTAGCCTGTTCATAACTCATCGAAAGGATATCTTCATGCCGGTTTTTAAATTCCTCCACACTTAACCAGCTCTCTTTATCATCTTCGCTAATCTGACCATCAATGGCAGTCGCAATTTCAATAGCCATAATATAGAAAGCACGTTTATCAACAGTGAGAAGTTCAAGGTGGGTAGAAGCTAAACGTAGACAGTCTCCTTTTTCTCGATAGTCTGTTGCTGGATTATCTTCAAAATCTAATTCAAGATTTTCATATACATGACTTCCAAATTCGTTGGTAATCCCTTCTTTCAACTGAACATTATTCCATCTATTATCATGCATCCACTTATTCAATTTCAAGTGAATAGTTGGGTCTGTTTTAAATCTGTCTCTTATACACATCTCCGAGCCCACGAGACTAGGCATGATCT
>OJLB01000501.1_pt1 | contig 17179 bp, 12 predicted proteins | sample 1596861 | NCBI WGS metagenome assembly OJLB01 (sample SAMEA3904681, study PRJEB24821) | metagenome | biome: Builtin; feature: hospital; material: surface | place: USA | collected 2013-06-06
CACGTAAGGAGTCGTCGGCAGCGTCAGATGTGTATAAGAGACAGGAGCTCCCGAAGCCCACAAAAGCGTAGGGGGAGAGTGAGACTAGTAGGGCGATGGAGTGAGCCCCTTACCCAAGATGGGAGGTTCCCGTCGAGACTAAGCCCTAACTAAGTGAGCGCAACAGTTTAGACTCAACCATAATATGTAATTATGGGATGCTGCGGGAGTGCACGGTGTCCGGGTAGACGAACCGACGGGACGTAGCCATTGGCCCTTCCTGTAGAGGATTGCCTTTTCTCAAGATGAGACAGTTGGGATGGAACTTGAACGGGGTTCATTTGCAAAAGTTGGAGAATCCAACCTGCTGCTGTGGGAATAGTGCCTCACGTCGACTTTTTGCCGTTGAATCCCGAAGAAAGAATAAAATAGAAAAAATTCCTTTTAAGGAAAGAATCCATAGGAGAAGATAGCCACACCGACGCACAGAGAATAGGGGGTGGAGACGAAGAAGGGCAGAAACTTACATACTTCTTTCCAGCTCTTCTAGTTAGCGCGTAGTGGGAATAGCCCCTTCCATTGCCTGAAAGCCAATAAAGAGTGCCTCACGTTCCACTGAACGCTGGGGAAGGAAGTGACATAGTTTTTTTTACGAGGGGTATGCTTTATCTATCTTATTGGCTTAAGCATCCTATTATTCTTTTATCCCATTATAAGAAGATTTTCCGGCCCTCATTACGTCTTCTTTCTTTTTTTGATTACCTTCCTCGCGTATGTATAAGATAAGATCGAACCCATTCGATTTCTAAAAAGGATTACTCATCCTTAACTTTTCGAGGAATCCTTTATCAGTGGTTGTGAATGACCTATTTTTCTCAATCTTTTCGACCTTGGTTCCGTAGGAGCAAGTCAGAAAGATTGAGAAATAGAACCATCTGATTTGATTCGTTCTCAATAGCCATGAGATGATCATCTTAGGGTGATCCTTTTGTCGACGGATGCTCCTATTACACTCGTAGTCTCTGAAGGATGAGAACCAGAACCAACTATGTAGCATCTACCTGGCGTTTGGAAGCACTAGAATTAGTGGGCTCTGGGGCCTAACTTAGTGGTTGTCCCTCTTCCATTCTTCGAACCTGGTCGTTAGAATGGCGGCGGCATCCCGCGCGGAGGCGGGCCTTCCATCGGGTTGGGAAAGTTGTCGGATAAAGATCCGAATTTGCTCCAGCTCCGGCTCGGAAGCCGTCTGGAGCCCTAGTTCTTCCCCAACCCTATCTGTGAAGTCCCTGGAAGAACTCCGAACCCCAAAAGAGGATAGAAAGTAACCCACTTCAAATTGGGTCCTGCGCCTACGGTCATTCCCAAAAATGGAATCCAATGGGTCATCCCTCCCCTAGCCATTCCTCATGCTGAACAGGGGAGGGATTTGAATTTGAGGCCCCTGCTGTGGCGCTGGCCCTTCAACCGACTGTTCCCTCTCAAAAAGGTTATTTTCCTCTAAGGAGGGGAGTGAAGGTACAGAGGGGATTGAAGGATCGGTTGGTATAGGTGTAAAAGAGGAGGGAATTGAGGGAAAAGACCCCAGAGGAGAGTCCGCGGGGGCCACATTAGAAGGGCCGGCTTCATGCCCTTCCGGAGGTTGGTTTACGCCGGCTTCCGCCCCAGTAGGCGAAACCCGCATTTCAAAGAAAGACGCGGATTCGCTACTTAGAAATGCTTTTAAACCCAAGGGCGAAGGTCAGACCCCCACCAAAGCCCAGTTTTATGCATAACTGGCAAAGGACGCGCACCCAAAAATGGAGTCCTACTTTGGAGAGAAGCCAAACGAAATACGATCCAATTTCAAGTGTTTCACAAAGCCAATAAAAAAACAAAACCAGAGTGATGAACAATAGAGAAATTCTCAAACCCATGGAACCAAACCCGCGTAAGATCAAAAAAACTAGCAGACTAATCACTAAATAGATACAAATAGGTGCAAATTCTAACATCACCACAGCCCACTTTATTCTCTCGCTCCTTGCTTGCTCGCGGAGCGGCATACCGGAAAAAAAATGAAGAAGAAAAAAAACGATCAATCTCATCTCATAGTGCTAGGATGAAGAAAGGAAGGAAGAGGTAATCTTTCTACGCTACGATCTTTCTTCTCTTATGATATTGTTGTTTTGTTGTAAACCTGAATTGAATGGGTTATAATTAGATAATTAATAGGCTGACTTCCATTTCGTTTCGATCTTCCACCTTAACCCTAGTACACGGGCGCCCAAACGGAGCTTGAAAGCACTGTGGGCGAAGGGTTCTCAACCAATCTCGCACTTGACACGCAAAGCAATAAACAGCAGTCTATCTTCACAGAGAAAGAGAAGGATCTTCGGCAAAGGGTTCCCGGCTTCGCGAGAACTTTTCGATCTGCTCTAGGCTAAGCTCAATGGGGCCTTGCTTTGCTTTGTTGATGCCAAGCTCTTAGTCTGATTCAGATAAACTGTGAACCAAGACATGAAAAAGAACGAACTCAAAACGAATTCTTGAATATTAGATCTTCTACCCGCGGTGCGGTAAACGGAACACAAACAGAATCTTCACTTCAAGTTCAGATAGCAAGACAGTGAACAATTATCAGTGTGACCTACAATTACATTCCCTGACGTGGGCTAGTCCCGATCAAGAAAAATGGGGATTTCGTCCCAAAGGCTGCCAAAGACCGACTACAAACTATACGCTACGGACGAAGGTCCACCAAAAGAAGAATTGACAAGAATTCGGGTGGGGTCTCTTTCCTTATTCCTTATCTTATATCTTATGTTATTTCGAGTTGTTACTGGCCTTAGCTAATGCACTGGTTGAGATTATAGTGGTGGTGAAGTCAGTTAAGAATATTCATCCTAGACTCTAATAAACATCGAATGGGATTTCTGGGCAGAATGCGCTCTTAGAAATTGAATCATCCTAGGCTGTTGGAGAAGGGCTTGTTTGCTATGAAATAGAATCGGTTGTTAACGGCTCGAGTAACCGATATGATAGACAGAAGCAAGGGAGGACCCGGAGTTTTTTACAGCAAGTGCCATTTATCCTATTGGAAGTGTAGCAGGAGTAACAATTCCTATTGACCCAGTTTAAGTACTCAGCACTAGCGAAAGGGATGGACAAGAAAGCTAGGGGGAGAGTGGCAGCATAGAGCTTTTCTTTTGATATGTTTGTATAGGGTTGGGCTAACGATCTTTCCCCAAGAGTGTCCTAATATAGAATCTAGTAAGAAGACTAGGCCTCTTAGTTATCCCCATAGGATAAGATAAAACCTAGCAGTTATTCCAATAAAAGACTAGCAGTTAGCGAGCCAGCTAGATAGATAAATGGCAAAAGCAAAGAAGCTTTCAAGCTTTCAGTTTCAAATCGGATAAAGCGATAAGACAGGCACAGAGAAGCTCCAGGAGTTCCATTGCCCAGTTTCTTTTACATCAGTCCCGCGGTGACAGCGATTTCCTATTTCCTTATAGGAAGTTTCCGTTCCATTCCCTTTTATGGCATCGCCTTCAACCAGACTCTCTCTTAGTAAACAATATAACCAGAAAAAAGCAGCATAAACAAGAAAAACAGGACCTCCCTCCAAGGTTCCAATCTCGGACTTTCTTCACATCTTACAGAGCAGGAAGATAAGAATCCTATTGAAAAGAGATAGACTCGAGAAGAGTATACCAGTACATCCTTCAAGCTAATAAATTGATGCGAACACAGTTGATGCAGATTCTTTTTCCCTTTTCCCATAGGATGAGCGATAGGAAGATTTAGTTCTTACGCTGAATGCCAAATAAAAATAAATGGAACCAAAGCAAAACGAATATTCTCTACATACCGGGGAAATTTAGAACATGATCTAGAGCTTGTACAAAGTAGGGGCTCTGTATACCCTGGTTGACAAGGTCTAAATATCTCTATTGCGAATTAGCCTTTCTCTACTTACATCAACCCGTGAAGCTAGCATTAAAGCTAACTATACATTACATAGAGAATCCAACCTCCATCAACATGGAGGGTTGAGTGGAGTCCTTTTTCTTGACCTTGTGATCGGGCCTCAAGATCCGATCCATTTAAATGTGGTAGATATCGAGGCATCGTTCACTTTCCTATTTGGAAGACTTTTGCCCCATTCAGCAGGGCCCTTCCCCACCGACTTGTTACCGTCCTATCAAGGCCTCTCTCTCTTACTCTTAGAGGCCTACTTTTTCCACGTGCGATCCTTGCCTTCTTTGCTTTGTAGCTTTAAGTGCGCTCCAAAGCCATGGCTTTGCTCTATACCAACCTAACCTCCCTTCCTTCTTTTTCCCGACTGCCACAATATAGGAAATCCAGATTGCATATCTCAGCCATTTTTTTTGAAAATGACCACATCAGTTTCACGTGATACGGAACTGCATGTGGTGATCAATTGCCCGGCAGATGTTGAATCGAAAATCAAACATCTATAACAAATGTTTAATCCCTCGTGCATGAGCGGGCACGTGAAGCTGCTTGTTTCGGGTGTGGCGAACACTGAACGTTGATACAGGGCATAGTTGTCCTGCTCGTCGTTACGATCCCAATCACGATCTGATAGTGACATTCACATATAAGAAGATGGATTCGTTCGCGAAAGAAAGCAAATGCAAGGGTGAGGCTAAGATTAAGAGTTTTTCCAAATATGACGTAGTAGAGCCCCGTGCCTTAGTTTGGCATAGGGTTATAAGGAACAATACGACAGGGCAATAGTGCTCCTCACCAAACCCTAGAGCTTTAAGCGCATTCTTAATCAAGCTAGCCTAGCATAGCGAGACCAAATGCAATAGCAACTGTTTGAAAGAATACCGCTCCGTGGGCATTCGAGTCCGAAGAAGAATAAGCTGTTTCAAAAGCATCTAAATCAAAAGAGTAGAGCAGCGTCTCGCGGAAATAAATTGACCAGATCGCTGGGAATTGCACGATGTCGAGTTCTCTCCTTGTCCACGACTTCTGATGAACGAACTTGACCACGTACTCGAGCTTTGAATCGATACCCCGCCTACCTCCCTTCTCGTGTTAACACACTCACGAATGAAATATCAAATATGTATACTTACTCCTTACTACTACTTGAACCTTACCTACCCGAGCTATAATACAACCAGATAGCCTAGGACCATCAATCGATAGGCTAATCCGCTCAAGCAAGAGAATATAAGATGAAAGGAAAGATTATACACTGCGCAATTAGACCTATGTGCTTTGCTTTATCCTATATAAATAGGATTCTTTTAGTAGGAAGACCTGGAAATGGAGATAATTCAGTAGTGGGATTTCCGAGCTTGAAGCAGCAGACATCACGAGAACTCAACTTTCAATGTTTGGCGTGGTCTTTGTCTTTGACCTTGCCACCCTTTGTTTCTCTTCATACATCGACCATACACCATACAATTGATCTGAGAAGGGATGCCTTTATTTAACTTTCAGAAAGAGTGGCTCGTGCATCATCATCATCTTTCTCTTATATATGCTATTTGAAGATAGTGATTTGAATGCCTATCCCCTGCCTATGCGCTTGCCTTTACTACCTGCCCTTACCTGCCTGCCTTGAACTACTGCACTTGCGCATACTTTATCTTGCTCTATCTAGAAGATAGCTTGAACTGGCATTGTGACTACAGATATATAGCCAGAAGTATTCCCAAGCCGGAGAGGTGGGAGAGGAGAGAAATTCAATTTACAGGCTTTCTACCAATGACCGGAGACCAGAAAGGGGAATAGAGAGATAAGCCTTGAGCGGTCAGACCAATTACGATCGATTCGCTAAACATTCAAGATTCGAGATGAGCTGCTAAAAGAAGGAAGGGCGATAGAGAGAGGTGGAAGGAAGACAGCCTATAATGCATTACCAGAAGGAGAGCTACCAGCACTAATAGCTAGAGGACCTAGAACTCCAGAACTAGAGTCAGTGATTGCGCCATAACAGAGTGCTAGAGGGCCGGAGAGATATTGATTAATGATATTCATAGGGATTGCGATTGCACTTATGCTTGTTGCCAGCCTTGAACTTGAAGTGGATCTCCTATCTATATTCGACAGCTTGAAGAGGGCTGATTTCTAAAGAGAAATTGTCATTGAAAGCGATTCCTTCGCTCAAGAACTAGACTCAAGGGATTGTGCCTACCAGTCAAGACAGGAAGGTGGGACACTAGCTAGCCTCTTGACCGAAGCGCCAACCCCCCTTCTCTAATGCGCATATTGAGACTGAGCTTGCTTTGCATCTGATCTAAGCCTATCGCCTGTCTCCAACTGCCTTTCTATTGCGCCTGCCGTTAACTCCTGTTTACCTTCCCTTCCTTTCGGAGAGTTCCTTACTCATAAGTAATATACTGATTAGATTAAAGGGAGGAGATATCTTTCATAAAAGTAAATCGCAATTATTTATTGAATTCAAAGAAGATTGCGCCAATGAAAGAGATAGAAGAGCGGTATGACAGAGCTCAACAAAGGAAGGAGCTTGCCAAACTAAGCAAGGGCTGCCCTTTTCTTTCTTCCATCCGCCTATTATCTGACTACTGTTTGTTCAACTCAACAACAGCAACTGGTTTGCCTTACTTGGCTGGAAGTACAAGAAGGTGCGTAGTTTGTTAGGAATTAGGTGTCTTAGAGATGAGAAGACTGATTAGTAACCCGGCTTACTCGACCAAGAACTCCAGCTTGGCTCGAAGATGCCAACAGCATTCCCTTTACTTACGCAATATTTACTCGTTTACTTGTTAGCTAGCGCTACTCCACACCTTTGCTTTGAGGGAATCTAAGGTTTTGAAAGAACGTAGTAAGTGGTGAACGAAGTTTCCTCGCTCGTTAGAGGAAGTGAACGGTTGGCTCGAAGAGGGAAGAGATACGCTAGCTACTTGCTTTGTTAGAAAGCTAAGCGACTAGTTTACTGTTGAGAGGTAGCGAAGAGGACAGATAGGCTAAAGAGAGGTTAGTACTAGTTAGTGTTAGAGAGCTTGCTGGATGAGAGCAGAGCAGACTGGATTGAGTTCCACTTCCATACTCTAGTTTACATAGGGCGAATGGCTGGCTTGTTTGTCTAGTCCTACCTCTTCCCCCTAAGCTCTTAGTTCCATCCATACACAAACATCCTCTTCTCTCTAACAAGTAAGCAAGTAAACCACCTTGGTAAAAGTTGTAAGAGACTTTTGATTTACTTTTCGTTCCGGATCTCTGTTATCCTTTGAGTGGTGGCTGGTAGGCGGGGGACCTCTCAATCCTTACTTAAAGGGGAGAATAACGGAGATGGTCAGAATGCCCCAAAATCTATTCGATTTCCTATCCTTGGTCAACCCAAGGCTTTTGAGAAGGGGACATGTGATCCATTTGTTCTCCTTTCTAAGCGATCCATTGCGTGTCACGTCGTCCCAGTCAAAGAAGGTAAAAAGGAGTAGGCTCAATAGAAAGTGAACTCAGACCTTGTCTTTCACGCATGGGGAGGAAGGAGATAACAAGAACCAAGTTGGTGGTATCTGGGGAATGGCTTCAACGGAGAAAGAGGGGTCGGAAAGCGAAAGGGCAGAGCATATGTAGCTCCTGATATAGGATAATTCCGGATAGTGTAGTTATGTCGAGCGACAGAAGGGAGTCTGAAGACTGAAGATAAGAATAGTCTTGCTAAGATGAATGCCGCTTGAACGAGTTTAAGAGGTGAAAGAGTGAAATCAAACTCTTCCTTTTCAGGTCGGGTTAAAGAAGGGTCTCATCGGGGTATTCACCTAGCTCCTTAGCTTCCTATATTCCCACTCGAGCGGGATCAAAGGGGATGAGTTATTCTCGTAGCTAAATGCCCAAGTCGGGCAGGTATAGAGGATCAAGAGACTGTACTCGCCCTTCATCCCTCTTACATTCAACAGAAGCAATAGCAAAGAAAGCAGCAAGAGTGGAGGGAACAAGCTCTTCAAGCTCAGCTTCGGCAACAGCAACTCGAGAAAGGAATTCAGTTTGTGAGGAACCGGCCACTTCTTTATATACGTCGCCATTTGACGATCTGTCTTTAGTAGGTCGTCTATTCTTTCTTACCTCGGGATAGGAGTTCCCAATTTTATGACTATGAAACGGTCTCTGTCCGCCTTACCAGCTGTCTGAGATGAGCGTCCAAACCGAATCGATCTTTTTGCCCCCCTCAGCTATCCTTTCCCGTCTTCGTTTAGCAGCGAACTCAAGGATGGACTTTATGTATGAGCTGAAAAGGAGGTATCCATAGATACCAACCAAACTAGCTAGTCAGGGAAGGTAGGTAAGTCAGAGGCAGATCTAGGGAGTCTTTACTTCTTCGACTTCTTATTCATAGTTGAGATTGAGATACTCCCAAGCTCCACCAGCAAGCAGCACCGGAGTGAATCGTAACCTTTCGATCTGTTTATAAGGGGTCAGTACTCGTCAAGAGACGAGACGTAGCTAATGCTGTTTGATCACCGTCACGAGATTTGTTTGCAGCTACTATAGCTAATCAATTTCCTGCTTTCATTCCGTTTGGAATCTTTAGCTAATCAATTTCCTGCTTTCATTCCGTTTGGAATCTTAATGCGATCTGAGAGCGGATCTAGGAATCCCCTGGTAGTGGTAGTTGGGTTGGTGAAATCCGATAATCGATTGGCTTTAGAAAGGCGGCTTTCCCAACCTAGACATTGTAACTGAAAGTTCTGCCTACTTGTAGGCTTAGGGTAGTCCTCGACAACCTTCTTCTTTTTCTTTTACTGGGCATTAAACGATTCTTTATCCTTTTCCTTTGCTCAGACCCAAGTTACCTGAAGTTCGTGTTCAACGCCAGCGACTTCCCATCGGAATGGTATTCCTATTGTCCCCTCAATTTTGAGCACTCACTGATACAAGTTGTGGGGATTACAGATTGAGGGGCTTACATAGAAGCAAGCAGCATCAAATGTCATTCCTTTTGCATCCCCTGCTCATTCTGTGTTCATCCGTACACCATCCTCACCTCTTTACCTCACAGTGGCTACCCTCATTGAGAAGATTGCAGGGCCAGTCTCGAGTGGTTTTCTTAGACTGGCTTCAACAGATGTCAAGCTCAATCCTATTGTCAGATTCAATTACTTCCACAACCCAGTTGATGTTGAACGCTGTGTGAATGGCACAAGAAAGATAGGGGATGTGCTCAGAAACAGGGCATTGAATGATTTCAAGTTCAGGAACTGGTTAGGGGGTCAAGACTTCAGATTTGTAGGGCCTGCATTGCCTATTGACCAAACAAACTATGTTCAGATGGCGGATTTCTGCCGCCGGACGGTAAGCACCATATGGCACTACCATGGGGGCTGCGTGGTGGGGAGGGTGGTTGATCGTGATCTTAGGGTCATTGGAATTGGTTCACTTTGTGTTGTGGATGGATCAGTGTTTGGTGTATCACCAGGAACCAATCCTCAGGCCACCCTAATGATGCTTGGACGGTAAGTTTATGTCTTAGTGAAGTTCACATGCATTCTTTCAGTCAATACATCCTCTATTTGCTCTGGGTTGGTTAAGCCCAGAAGCTGTTCCGGAGATTCCTCCAACCACTGGGTGCCCTTCCCCTTTAAAAAGGGAATTTCGGATAGGACCTCGAAGACCTCAGAATCATACTGGAGGTGCTACCTTCAATTCCTTCTCGCTAAAGAAAGAGGACAGGTGCGCAGCGGTTCGGAATCGTAGCAAATGACATCTTCAATCAAGAAATACCTGGCTCAAGAGAAGATAGTTCCTTCACTTCCAGGCTTAAAGAAGCGAGTGACTCTCGCGGGTATCTATCAACATATAGAGATGTCGACCCTGTCGCTGCACTTGGAGGCCTTATCACTGTTGGTGCTTTTCATAGCGTAGTAGAGTAGCCAAGGGCGTAAGCTAAATTCTACTCTTTTTTCTCTGATAATGCCAGGTTCGGAAGAATTGAATCTTTTGCCCTTCGACTCCGATATTATCTTATATATTATAGAACGGCAATATCCCCTGCTGCTGCCGTTGAAGTGAAGGAAGAAGGGCTACTATTGAAAATGCTATAGAATAAGTTCTTGTCTCTTTCCCGCAAACTCTTAAGTTAGGGGGCCAGCCTTCCTGCTACTGCTTTCTACAGCTACGTTCTCTTACGTTCCCTCGTGCTTCGCCTCATCGGGAAGCACGTCGGTCACTTGCAAGAGCGAGCGTTAGTGCTAGAGCTAGTCTTATCCACTTGCTTCTTGGGTTAGGAACGTTTCCCTCCGCGGGGGCCTATTCCTCGCTCGAGTGGATGGACCCGCTTAACATCCAGTTGGATACCGATGCGATAGCCTTCCCTACCTACTTAGCTCGAGGAATTACTAATTGAAATGCCAACCGTTAGCCTGAATGAAGGCCTGATTGAGGGACTGAAGGAAGGACTTTCTATCACTGTATCGCCGCCTATGCCTTTATCGGGTGGGATTGAACCACCTTGAGGAACAGAACAGCAGCACTGATTGGCTTACTTGCTTGCTAGAACCGTACTGCTTTTATTATCACTGAAACCACCGTATCGTATACAACCCCCCAGCATAACCTTATTTATACCATTCCAACCCCGAGTAAGTAGGCGGTGGCTCCGTTACACAGTCGTTGGGGGGAGAGATAAGGCACATGCGCATTTTGGGTGAACCGCACGATGCTGAGCTCCTGTCCTGAGTCGGTGAAGGCGCCCCGGGTGGCAATAGTGAGTTGCCTTAGTTGAGTCTTCATGACGGAGGAGACTAAAAGGACTCATTGGCATTGGAAAAAATCCATGTTTCATTGGTAAAGACTTAGGTTCTGTCATGCCTCGCTAGGAATGTGACTAGTACCCAATTTTGAGTCCGATCGCTTGTTATCAATTGTATAAGGATGGTGACATTCCTATTGTTCCCAATCCTATTTCGACTCTCGAAAGAGAGGAACTGTAGGGCTGGTCTGTGATTCCCGCTATTAGTAAAGTGCGTGTGCTACGTCTGCTTGTTACCGTTCTCGAGAGGAGAAAGATAAAGATAGATAGGGCAGCGTCTTCGTGTACTCGGACTAGTGCTTCCTTGCTCTTTTACGAACTAGCCGAAGTGATGACTTAACCGTAACTAAGGTAAGCTTTTCTCCCTTTTGCTAGTAAGATCTCTAATCATCCAGAAAGCCAGAAAGCAGAAGCAAAGGAAAAGGCAAATCAAAACCTGATAAAGGTGGTCCGGCCAAAGCAACTAGGGGGAATGCCCAAAGGGCGAGTAAAGATTCCATCACTAAGACTGTCTCATGAAGGCTGTAGTCTGGAATGTCATGGGGTTAAACATGAAAGAGAAAGATAAAGAGTTGAGGGATCCTCCTAACAGTCAAAGTTGTCGAAAAGACTGACCAGATGTGAACTCTTGGCTGCTATAGATAGTATAAACTAGTACTTGCTTGGGACTCGCCTGCGCTAAGCGAACCTTACGAAATAAAATTTCCCTCCTCGAAAGGATAGGGAAGAAAAGAGTCTTATAAGAAGCTGAAGCGAGTGAAGCGCTCCACGGGTGTGGAGCACGAACGCATATAAGAAGCTCTCTTCTTACCCCTCCTGGGGAAGGTCATATTCTGTTTCTGCTCTCTGCTCGAACTTCCAAGTCCTTACTCTATTCCTTCGTCAGGAATAGAATAGGACTCTACTGAAAAACCGAACCATTCCTTATTGTTAGAATCCCAATTCCCCGGTATGGAGCCACCTTCTTCACCCGACATGCCTTTGACCATTATTTTCTCATGGCGATAGTAGCCACCTCTACTACCGAGCGATCGCTGCAGTATCGGTACCCTACTTCTGACTTACAGCCACCAATGTCCGCCGTCTTGTACTGATCCGCCTTTTTGTGTGTGATTGACGGCCAAGTCAGTTTCGCTAAGTCTCGTACACCCTCTCAGAATGGTTACTGGACAAGGTGGGTCCTTTGCTGATACAGAAATCGGGCAGCTCACCAGTTATAGCACTTAGGCCCTAGCGTGGTCTTTCCACGGATAACAAGTGTTCTGTATCAAGGACCCGGAACTTACTTCTTTACCCATGCTACTGGCCTCTAAGATTCTTTTTCCTTGGTCTCCGTGATTCAATCCTAATAAGGCTAAGCTAAGGAAATAGCAATTAGCACGCAGATTAGATTCAATCAATATCGGACTGAATAAGGAGAATCAAAGGGGAAGTGAGAGGTTCCGAGAGTACTAAGCTACTTTCTCCTACTTGACCAGGAATCCGTGCTTTCGAACATCACTTACGCAATTCTTGTTTGAACTCTTTTTGTTGAAATCCTTAAAAAACAACTAGCTATTAAAGAAAGACACTTATCCATCCCGCCATTCCTGAATAAGGAATGGAGTAAGGGATGACCAAGCCATCGATGAGCTAAACATTAGAATGAGGAAGAAAAATGAAAAGAAAGCGCTTTCTTTGCCTTACGGGGGTCGAGGGCGACATTGTCATTCATCGATCTTCCTCCCATAAATCCTGTTTGATTTGGAAGAATGAGCTTAGGGATGATGGGGGTGGATCGGGCATTCGAAGTGTTTCCAAGAGGAAGAGGTTTTATTTGTATCGAATGTCCCCTATATCTGTTGATAATGGGGTTTGAAGACCTCTAGGGGTGTCTCCTATGCCGCTGCTTTCTTCTTTCCCGGAAGGTCGAACATGGAAACATCTCTTGAAAGCAGGGGGCTGCGGTAGGGCGAATCAACGCTTTCGAGGTACGGGGATGGGCATCTGCAAATGTGTGAAGCGGGTCGGTTTGATTCCTATTCATGGGTTTCAAATGTTGAACGGCAGATCGGTCTGAGGTACTAATTGGGTAGTCTCCTTCTCTTCTTCTATCCGAATGAGAATTCCTAATTGATTAGCATAAACTTCAGGAACAATCTTTCTTTCTTGTCCTTTCCTTGCGGATTAGCTATTCCTGTCCTTGAGGAACTGGTTAAAGAGCTTTGGCAAGAGCAGCTTCAACTTGGGCTTGGGCTTTGACAAGACTTGGCTACGTGGAGTAGACCTCACTCGCTCTTTGGCTCGCTCCTAGCTTTTCTTTTGCAGCAAACTCTTCAACTTGTTGGGCAGCAGCTGCAAAGCCCTCTCCTTTCAGTCGAGTACTACCAAAGCTTGCTAGCTGTAGCTTCGTACCTTGCTTTAGCTCTAGCTTCCGCACTTCGCTCGGTTACACCAAATAAAATAATGAAGGGAGTCATTTTCAGATCCTCCGAGTGCAAAGCTAGCAGCAGAGGTTCCATACGCGAATTTAGATGCATCCCATACACTACCTCGATCAGAATCAATTCCAACAAAGCTGGCCCGTTGGTTGGTTCGTAGCCTCTATAGCGAGCACCTGGTCTAGTGGCATACCGTCGAAGTTACATATACTGCTCCAGATGCCAGTGGACTCGTCGATCAACCAGTAGAGAGAATAGAAGCATAGGTATAGGCAAAGGTGGGAGGGAGAAAGACTATAGGGCTAAGAGGGGCTTGGCATATATTATTAGTTTGATAGGAAGATTGGGCCCGCCCCATCTCCTACAGCATTCCCATTCCGGATTCGAGAGTTGGATTCGCCATTCCCCTTTCAGTAATTCGAAGATGACCCTTTTTTTTTTGAGTTGTTCCTTTTCCAAGTTCTTATTCTTACCCCGCCTCCTCGAAATAGACAGGAAGGACTATAGGTAATAGCCTCTTTGGGTTAGAAATAATTTGAGGAGTTGGCGGGTCAAATGGTTTCTTGAGGTAAAGGACCTCCACCTCGCAGGGTATGATGAAAAGCTCTCACCAGGATTGTGTTTCCAGGTCGATTGAATAAAAATTTCCCTCTTTGTGATAGCTGAGAAGCTTTCTAAATACTTTTCGGCAAGGGGGGGCAAGGGATTGAATTTCATACCTAGGGAGAGTGTAGTATGAAATTCAGTATTCTAGTCTTAAATTAAGTTTATATACGAAAGCAAAGACACAGTTGGCAATTATTGTATTGCCTTTTTGTCGTGGACTGAGTAGTCCACTTCAATAATCCAACAAAACAAAGAGTCCCTTACAAGTTCGATAGCGAGGGGACGAGCTTGAGGATACTACTGCCTTTCCCGGAGTTCCACCTCGTAGTCTTGATAGCTCCCTATGAATATTATGTATGGATCAATTGGCCGAGACCACACGAATTAGAAGCAAAGCAGTTGCAAGCAAGTAGGAGTCCCAATGTGGATTGCCAGTCCCCTAGGCACCTACAAGGATAAACTCCTCTTGTCTAATTGATCACAAGTCAAGGAAGAAGAAGAATCTCTGGCTGATCCAAGGGAATTTCGTACATTGTATTCATTTTTCAAGCATCCTGACATAAAGGGAACCATCTACTGGCAAGCGAAGTCATCTCGACGATGTAGCACTCTACTAATACCATAATCTTTAGTCGGAATTTTTTGAAAGGAAGAAAGGGCGCTCCCACATACTAAAAGCTCCAGCTCGGGCAATAATCCTCTCCACTCAAAAAGAAAGGGACTACTATCGAAAATAATTATCACTTCGCGGTCGCACACTCTCCTCCCCTAACCCCAGCATTAGATCACTACGAACAAAATCCATTTCATTTGAAGTCTTATTTTAATATAAGAGTACACCCGAAGTATGCTATTTTATGGGGCTTGGACCTTCCTAGGGCGAGCAACTAGATCTATACCCATTACCTACTCTGTGATAGATCGAGCGTACTCTTCCATCTTGTATAGGTAGGTGTGACAGCACGCATTGGTCTATTTAGATTCCGTCGTGCTTCCAACCGCTAATCAGGGGCTCCCAACAAGATTCAAATCTTTGAAACTGGAGAGTTATAACTTGACCCCTTTTCTTCTAGGAAGAGGAAAGCCCTTTCATTATGTGCTGAGTCAGCCCCGGCAACCTTCGTAACAAACAACCTGGGATTGGCCAGATCTTGAACTTATTAATCGGCTCTCTACGAACTATAAATACCAAGTTTCCCCCTCTCCTAGAGGATGGCAATTACAAAACTTTGACTACTCAACCGACGGGTTACCGGCCATAAACGAGTCCCTTTCGTACTCGGCCCCGGGCCGCGATCTTTTGCAAACCCCCTGTCTCTTGACTGGAGAGCTGCTGGAGCTGGAACTATAAACGCAATTACTATAAAACAATTAGAGGACAAGCAGGGTTCGAACCTGCAAAGAGCTGTATTGTATCTCTGTCCCCTAAACCGTTCAATAATCTATCCCTGATATACAGAATCGTACTTGGAGTGCGCCTTTCTTGGAAAAAGAGTAGAGTAACGAGTTGTCATCTTTCCGTCCTTTTTGATTGAGTTTAAGGTTAAGGAAACGAGGGCCCTTATCCTACTTATTTGTTTGTTTGACGAATGCTCAAGATTGGAAGTATGGGAATCGGACAACCTATTATTCTCTTAGGCACCTTTTCCTGCTTATCTGTTATAGGGCGAGTGTCTAAAGAAGACCCTTGTTGTTATGTACGGGTAATGATTTCCCTTTCTTTCTTTGTGCACTTAGGAAAGAGCACAGCTAACATGAGAGCTACAAATCTTCAATGGGTTTGGTTTGTAAGTTGTATTTCGTTATTCGATAGCTTCATCCAAATACATTAGGTTCAGTGTCCCGAAGTGTACATAGGGATTCTCAACTCTTCGATTGCGGTAGAGTAGAAAGGGTCCATGAAAAGTCCGTCGAACCACCACCCCAAAAAAAGAATGCAATGACCCCTTCAGATCGAAAATGAATCTTATAATTGCAGTTGCATTATGCCAGTGATCAAGATATCAACCACATAAATTGGTAGGAGAATGGTTATGGACCCATGATGACGAGTAGTAAGTGATGAGTCGGACTTAGAAAATCTTAGGCCAAACTAAATGTTGATCAGTGAAGACAAGAAAGCTTTTAAGTGTAGATGACTACTTGTACTTGAAATTCCATTCCTTTATCAGGTGGGAGGGTTTAGAGCCAGTTAAGCCAATAGCATATCTAGCAACAGCTTCAGTAACACTAGCTACATCAGTAGATCATTGATTAGCATACCTCCTCTGAATAGTCTACGTGGACCCTAGTTTCTATTACTATTAATTAGAATTAATCCAGTAATGCAGACAGCCTTTACTCTCTTAAAGAGCAGGGGTTTTGGGGTTTAGCCTCAACTCATTTAATGAATGTTGTTTCATTCACCACACGGATGAATCCTACTCTATATTTTCCAACAATGGAATGGGAACAGTCATTTGTCTAAAGAGAAATAGACGTATAGCAGCTCTCTCTCATAACAGAATGAAAGCAAGCAAGAACGAAATGAGCGCTTACCCTATCGACCGAACGACCGAAGCTACTATCCGCAAATCATTAACTCCTAAACTCAAGAACTACAGGAAAAGTAATCTACTGAGCTACCCTCCCGTTATGCGCCAATGCTTGAACAAGACCGTTGACCTTTACCAAAAGAAAGAAGAGCTATTAGCCAGTTTCCTATAGTTGGCCGATACAGCTCGACCGATTGAGATAGGGCAGATGCGACCGATGGAAGGGATCTAATTTGAAGAAGGAAGTCATTTGTGGACTGATTCCGACCGTTTACCAGAAGACAAGCGATTCGCGGTATGGCTTCAGAAGAGGTACTAATTATACAAATATCGTTTAACGAATTGCCCGATTGCCAATTCACTTCGCCTACCTATCCCCAATCACACAGGAATGTTCACTTGGCCGCCTACCAATGATGCCTTTCACTTTCAGACAGTTCCCCGCGCATCAAAAGACTTCACTTATAAAGTCAAGATAAGGAGAGGTGGTCTACGATCAGGGAATGTGTTTATTGTTAGAATTGGCCGTAGAGAGAGCGCCTATCCCTTCCCTCATAAGAGAAGGAGAGCTACCATTTGATAGTATATGAGTAGGAGTCAAAATCCAAGCACTCTTAGCTCAGAAACCACACACAGACAAACACATGGAGGCCCAGTCCAACTCATAAATCATAGACTAACAAATATACGTGACATACACTTCCTGCGCCAAGTTTTCATCTTAATCAATTAAAGCAGTTTGTAAAATGGTACTTTTATTTCTGCAACAAGTAACAGTAGTTTTTCTTATCATACACTTTTATGAATGAATGAATCAACAAAATTATACTCCTCTGTATCTTCAAAGACAGAAGTACCTGTCTCTTATACACATCTGACGCTGCCGACGACTCCTTACGTGTAGA
>OJLB01000505.1_pt1 | contig 17060 bp, 11 predicted proteins | sample 1596861 | NCBI WGS metagenome assembly OJLB01 (sample SAMEA3904681, study PRJEB24821) | metagenome | biome: Builtin; feature: hospital; material: surface | place: USA | collected 2013-06-06
ATCTTATGATTGGTTCCTTAAAGAAGGTTTATTAGAAATGTTCAGAGATATTTCTCCAATTGAAGATTTCACTGGCAACCTATCTTTAGAATTTGTAGATTACAGATTAGGTGAACCTAAATATGATTTAGAAGAATCAAAAAACCGTGACGCTACTTATGCTGCACCTCTTCGTGTGAAAGTGCGTCTTATTATTAAAGAAACTGGTGAAGTTAAAGAACAAGAAGTCTTCATGGGTGATTTTCCACTGATGACAGATACAGGTACGTTCGTAATTAATGGTGCTGAACGTGTTATCGTATCTCAATTAGTTCGCTCACCATCCGTGTATTTTAACGAGAAAATCGATAAAAATGGACGTGAAAACTATGATGCAACAATCATTCCTAACCGTGGTGCTTGGTTAGAGTATGAGACAGATGCTAAAGATGTTGTATATGTTCGTATCGATAGAACACGTAAATTACCATTGACTGTATTACTACGTGCGCTAGGTTTCTCAACTGATCAAGAAATTGTTGACTTATTAGGAGACAGCGAATATTTACGTAATACATTAGAAAAAGATGGGACAGAAAATACAGAACAGGCTTTATTAGAGATTTATGAACGTTTACGTCCTGGCGAACCACCAACAGTAGAAAATGCTAAAAGTTTATTATATTCTCGTTTCTTCGACCCTAAACGCTATGATTTAGCCAGTGTAGGTCGTTATAAAGCGAACAAAAAATTACACCTAAAACATCGTTTGTTCAATCAAAAATTAGCAGAACCAATTGTTAACAGTGAAACTGGTGAAATTGTTGTTGACGAAGGAACAGTGTTAGATCGTCGTAAACTTGACGAAATCATGGACGTATTAGAAACAAACGCTAATAGCGAAGTATTTGAACTTGAAGGTAGCGTAATTGACGAACCTGTAGAAATCCAATCTATTAAAGTGTATGTGCCTAACGATGAAGAAGGTCGTACGACTACTGTCATTGGTAATGCATTACCTGATTCTGAAGTTAAATGTATTACTCCAGCAGATATTGTTGCCTCAATGAGTTATTTCTTCAACTTATTGAATGGTATTGGTTATACAGATGATATTGATCATCTAGGTAATCGTCGTTTACGTTCTGTCGGTGAGCTATTACAAAATCAATTCCGTATCGGTTTATCCAGAATGGAACGTGTTGTTCGTGAAAGAATGTCAATACAAGATACAGATTCTATTACGCCACAACAACTCATTAATATCAGACCAGTTATTGCATCAATCAAAGAATTCTTTGGTAGTTCACAATTATCTCAATTTATGGACCAAGCTAACCCGTTAGCAGAGTTAACGCACAAACGTCGTTTATCTGCTCTAGGGCCTGGTGGATTAACACGTGAACGTGCTCAAATGGAAGTGCGTGACGTTCACTACTCTCACTATGGGCGTATGTGTCCAATTGAAACACCTGAGGGTCCTAATATTGGTTTAATAAACTCATTGTCAAGTTATGCTAGAGTGAATGAATTTGGTTTTATTGAAACGCCATATCGTAAAGTGGATTTAGATACAAACTCAATCACTGATCAAATAGATTATTTGACAGCTGATGAAGAGGATAGTTACGTTGTTGCACAGGCTAATTCTAGACTTGATGAAAATGGTCGTTTCTTAGATGATGAAGTTGTTTGTCGTTTCCGTGGTAATAACACTGTTATGGCTAAAGAAAAAATGGATTACATGGACGTATCACCAAAACAAGTTGTTTCAGCAGCAACAGCATGTATTCCATTCTTAGAAAATGACGACTCTAACCGTGCGTTAATGGGAGCAAACATGCAACGTCAAGCGGTGCCTTTAATGAATCCTGAAGCTCCATTTGTGGGTACAGGTATGGAACACGTAGCCGCAAGAGACTCTGGTGCTGCAATTACTGCTAAGCATAGAGGACGCGTTGAGCATGTTGAATCTAATGAAATTTTAGTTCGTCGTTTAGTCGAAGAAAATGGAACTGAACATGAAGGTGAATTAGATCGTTATCCTTTAGCGAAGTTCAAGCGTTCAAACTCTGGTACTTGTTATAACCAACGTCCGATTGTATCAATTGGTGATGTTGTTGAATATAATGAGATTTTAGCGGACGGTCCTTCAATGGAATTAGGAGAAATGGCATTAGGACGAAATGTAGTTGTCGGTTTCATGACATGGGACGGTTACAACTATGAGGATGCTGTAATTATGAGTGAACGACTAGTTAAAGATGATGTATATACATCTATTCATATTGAAGAGTATGAGTCAGAAGCTCGTGATACGAAATTAGGACCTGAGGAAATCACACGTGATATTCCAAACGTATCTGAAAGTGCACTTAAGAACTTAGATGATCGTGGTATCGTTTATGTTGGTGCAGAAGTTAAAGATGGTGACATCTTAGTAGGTAAAGTAACGCCTAAAGGTGTAACTGAATTAACAGCTGAAGAGAGATTATTACACGCTATCTTTGGTGAAAAAGCACGTGAAGTTCGTGATACATCATTACGTGTACCTCATGGTGCTGGCGGTATCGTTTTAGATGTTAAAGTCTTTAATCGTGAAGAAGGAGACGACACTCTATCTCCTGGAGTTAACCAATTAGTACGTGTATATATTGTCCAAAAACGTAAAATACATGTTGGGGACAAAATGTGTGGTCGTCACGGTAACAAAGGTGTTATTTCTAAGATTGTTCCAGAAGAAGATATGCCTTATTTACCAGATGGTCGACCAATCGATATTATGTTAAACCCATTAGGTGTACCATCACGTATGAACATTGGACAAGTATTAGAATTACATTTAGGTATGGCAGCTAAAAACTTAGGAATTCACGTTGCTTCCCCAGTGTTTGATGGTGCCAACGATGATGACGTTTGGTCAACTATCGAAGAAGCTGGAATGGCGCGTGACGGTAAAACTGTTCTATACGATGGACGAACTGGTGAACCATTCGATAATCGTATTTCAGTTGGTGTCATGTACATGCTTAAACTTGCACACATGGTAGATGATAAGTTACATGCACGTTCTACTGGACCATACTCACTTGTTACACAACAACCATTAGGTGGTAAAGCACAATTCGGTGGTCAACGTTTCGGTGAGATGGAGGTATGGGCACTTGAAGCTTATGGTGCTGCTTATACTTTACAAGAAATCTTAACTTATAAATCTGATGATACTGTAGGTCGTGTTAAAACTTACGAGTCTATAGTTAAAGGTGAGAACATTTCTAGACCTAGTGTTCCAGAATCATTCCGAGTATTGATGAAAGAACTACAAAGTTTAGGTCTAGATGTTAAAGTGATGGATGAGCATGATAATGAAATCGAAATGGCTGATGTTGATGACGAAGATGCAGCAGAACGCAAAGTAGATTTACAACAAAAGAGTGCTCCAGAATCACAAAAAGAAACTACTGATTAATAAGCACTTAAGATAACTGAAACCTTAGAGGTATGGAATGCTAGTCATTTCAACCTCTTTAAGGTATTTAATTTCAATGAATGTAATCAATCAAATAGCACAGCTAATCTAAATTGAAGGAGGTAGGCTCCTTGATTGATGTAAATAATTTCCATTATATGAAAATAGGATTAGCTTCACCTGAAAAAATTCGCTCTTGGTCTTATGGTGAAGTTAAGAAACCTGAAACAATAAATTACCGTACACTTAAGCCTGAAAAAGATGGTCTATTCTGTGAAAGAATTTTCGGACCTACTAAAGATTGGGAATGTAGTTGTGGTAAGTACAAACGTGTACGCTACAAAGGTATGGTATGTGATAGATGTGGCGTTGAAGTAACAAAATCAAAAGTGCGTCGTGAAAGAATGGGTCATATTGAATTAGCAGCACCCGTATCTCACATTTGGTATTTCAAAGGAATTCCAAGTCGTATGGGGCTATTATTAGATATGTCTCCTAGAGCATTAGAAGAAGTAATATACTTCGCTTCATATGTTGTAGTTGATCCAGGACCAACTGGACTTGAAAAGAAAACATTATTATCTGAAGCTGAATTCAGAGAATATTACGATAAATACCCAGGTCAATTTGTAGCTAAAATGGGTGCTGAAGGTATTAAAGACCTATTAGAAGAAATTGATTTAGATGAAGAATTAAAAGAGTTACGTGATGAGCTTGAATCTGCAACAGGTCAAAGATTAACACGTGCGATTAAACGTTTAGAGGTAGTTGAGTCATTTAGAAATTCTGGGAATAATCCTTCTTGGATGATTTTAGATGTATTACCTATTATACCACCTGAAATTCGTCCGATGGTTCAATTAGACGGTGGACGTTTCGCTACAAGTGATTTAAATGACTTGTATCGTCGTGTTATCAACCGTAACAACCGTTTGAAACGTTTATTAGACCTTGGAGCACCAGGTATCATCGTTCAAAATGAAAAACGTATGTTACAAGAAGCAGTCGATGCTTTAATTGACAATGGTCGTCGTGGTCGCCCTGTAACAGGACCAGGTAACCGTCCATTGAAATCTCTTTCACATATGCTTAAAGGTAAGCAAGGACGTTTCCGTCAAAACTTATTAGGTAAACGTGTTGACTATTCAGGACGTTCAGTTATCGCAGTTGGACCAAGCTTGAAAATGTATCAATGTGGTTTACCAAAAGAAATGGCGCTTGAATTATTTAAACCATTCGTTATGAAAGAGTTAGTTCAACGTGAAATTGCTACAAACATTAAAAATGCTAAAAGTAAAATTGAACGTATGGACGATGAAGTTTGGGATGTGCTTGAAGATGTTATAACTGAGCATCCAGTACTATTAAACCGTGCTCCAACATTACACAGATTAGGTATTCAGGCATTTGAACCTACTCTAGTAGAAGGTCGTGCAATTCGCCTTCACCCTCTTGTTACAACTGCTTATAATGCAGACTTTGATGGTGACCAAATGGCTGTTCACGTTCCGTTATCAAAAGAAGCTCAAGCTGAAGCACGTATGCTTATGCTTGCAGCACAAAACATCCTAAACCCTAAAGATGGTAAGCCGGTTGTAACACCATCACAAGATATGGTTTTAGGTAACTATTACCTAACATTAGAGCGAAAAGATGCCGTGAATACTGGTGCAATCTTTAACGATACTAATGAGGTTTTAAAAGCTTATGCAAATGGTTATGTACATCTACACACTCGTATTGGTGTTCATGCTAATTCATTCAATAATCCAACGTTTACTGATGAGCAAAATAGCAAAATTTTAGCTACATCAGTAGGTAAAATTATTTTCAATGAAATTATTCCTGATTCATTTGCATACATCAATGAACCAAGTCAAGCTAACCTAGAAAGAACGACACCTGATAAATACTTTGTTGATCCTACGCAATTAGGTGAAGGTGGACTAAAAGAATACTTTGATAATGCAGAACTTATTGAACCTTTCAACAAAAAGTTCTTAGGAAATATCATCGCAGAAGTATTCAATAGATTTAGCATTACTGATACTTCAATGATGCTTGATAGAATGAAAGATTTAGGATTCAAATTCTCATCTAAAGCTGGTATTACTGTTGGTGTTTCTGACATTGTTGTACTTCCAGATAAACAAGACATTTTAGATGAACATGAAAAATTAGTTGAACGTGTGACTAAACAATATAATCGTGGTTTAATCACTGAAGACGAGCGTTACAATGCGGTTGTAGAAATTTGGACTGACGCAAAAGACCAAATTCAAGGCGAATTAATGCAGTCTCTTGAGAAAACTAACCCAATATTCATGATGAGTGATTCTGGTGCCCGTGGTAATGCATCAAACTTCACTCAATTAGCTGGTATGCGTGGTTTAATGGCAGCACCATCTGGTAAGATTATAGAATTACCAATCACATCTTCATTCCGTGAAGGTTTAACGGTATTAGAATACTTTATTTCTACACACGGTGCGCGTAAAGGTCTTGCCGATACAGCACTTAAAACAGCTGACTCTGGTTACCTTACTCGTCGTCTTGTTGATGTAGCACAAGATGTTATCGTTCGTGAAGAAGATTGTGGTACAGACCGTGGTTTATTAGTTTCTGATATAAAAGAAGGAACTGAAATGATTGAACCATTTATCGAACGTATCGAAGGTCGTTATTCTAAAGAAACAATTCGCCATCCTGAAACAGACGAAGTAATTATTCGTCCAGACGAATTAATAACACCAGATATTGCAAAACAAATCACTGATGCAGGTATTGAGCAAATGTATATACGCTCAGCATTTACATGTAACACACGTCATGGTGTATGTGAAAAATGTTATGGTAAAAACCTTGCTACTGGTGAAAAAGTTGAAGTGGGTGAAGCAGTTGGTACAATTGCCGCTCAATCTATCGGTGAACCAGGTACCCAACTTACAATGCGTACATTCCACACTGGTGGGGTAGCAGGAAGTGACATCACTCAAGGTCTTCCTCGTATCCAAGAAATCTTTGAGGCACGTAATCCAAAAGGTCAAGCTGTGATTACTGAAATCGAAGGTGTAGTTGATGATATTAAATTAGCAAAAGATCGCCAACAAGAAATAATTGTTAAAGGTGCTAATGAAACTAGATCTTATCTAGCATCAGGTACTTCAAGACTTAAAGTTGAAATAGGTCAATCTGTTGAACGTGGTGAAGTTCTAACAGAAGGATCAATTGAACCTAAAAACTATTTATCTGTAGCAGGCCTAAATGCAACTGAAAGTTACCTATTAAAAGAAGTACAAAAAGTTTACCGTATGCAAGGTGTTGAAATTGACGACAAACACGTTGAAGTTATGGTAAGACAAATGTTACGTAAAGTTCGCATCATTGAGGCTGGTGACACTAAATTATTACCAGGTTCATTAGTTGATATTCATAACTTTACTGACGCTAACAGAGATGCATTCAAACATCGTAAACGTCCAGCTACAGCTAAACCAGTATTACTTGGTATTACTAAAGCTTCTCTGGAAACTGAAAGCTTCTTATCAGCAGCTTCATTCCAAGAAACAACACGTGTGCTTACTGATGCAGCTATTAAAGGTAAACGTGATGATTTACTTGGTCTTAAAGAGAATGTTATTATTGGTAAGTTAATTCCTGCTGGTACTGGTATGAGACGTTACAGTGATATTCAATACGATAAAGCTACTGCACCAGTAACAGAAACAAGTGAAGAAGTTGAAACGATAGAATAACGAGTCTAATTAGATTTCGATTTATGACATTGTCACAAATCAATTATTAGGCGAAAATTATGAGCCATAAAATTCTAGTACAGAAATTTTCAGACGAAAATATTTGTGCCAGAGTTATCATTCAAGAGTGGGACGATGCGTTTAGTTTAATTTATGTCCCACTCTTTTCTTTTTTGCTACAAATTATAGATATTGTAATAATTACTATGAAATTTTGAAGTGCTTTGTATTTTATTTATAAATGCAAATATAAGTTGTTGACTACTAGTAACAAATAATGTTAATATATTAAAGGTTGATGCAAGCAGAACTTTGGAGGATATTTAGATGTCTAATGAAAAAGTTGCACGCTTTAACAAACAACAATATGTAGTTGGTCTTAAAGAAACGCTTAAAGCGTTAAAGAAAGGTCAAGTTACATCATTGATTATTGCTCAAGACGTTGAAGTTCATTTGCTAACTCGCGTGTTAAGCTATATCAATCATAAAAATATACCAGTATCATTTTTTTCTAGCCAACGTGCGTTAGGAAAATATGTAGGTATTAATGTTAATGCGACAATAGTTGCATTAATAAGTGAGAATTAGTAAGTGTTTTACTTACTAAATTTTATTTAACCTTAAAATGAACCACCTGGATGTGTGGGATTAAAAAATGAAGAGAGGAGGACATATTCAATGCCAACTATTAACCAATTAGTACGTAAACCAAGAAAAAGCAAAACGAAACAATCAGATTCACCAGCTTTAAACAGAGGTTTCAATAGTAAAAAGAAACAATTTACTAACTTAAACTCACCTCAAAAACGTGGTGTATGTACTCGTGTAGGTACAATGACACCTAAAAAACCTAACTCTGCGTTACGTAAATATGCACGTGTGCGTTTATCAAATAACATTGAAGTTAACGCATACATTCCTGGTATCGGACACAACTTACAAGAACACAGTGTTGTACTTGTTCGTGGTGGACGAGTGAAAGACTTACCTGGTGTGCGTTACCATATCGTACGTGGTGCACTTGATACTTCAGGTGTTGATGGACGTAGACAAGGACGTTCATTATACGGAACTAAAAAACCAAAAAATTAAGTTTAAGATTACGTAAATTTTAAATATATTTTTAAATAATATACTATAATAGGAAGGGAGGATTTAGATTATGCCTCGTAAAGGATCAGTACCTAAAAGAGATGTATTACCAGATCCAATTCATAACTCTAAGTTAGTTACTAAATTAATTAACAAAATTATGTTAGACGGTAAACGTGGAACAGCTCAAAGAATTCTTTATTCTGCATTTGATCTTGTTGAACAACGTAGTGGTCGTGATGCATTAGAAGTGTTCGAAGAAGCAATTAATAATATCATGCCAGTATTAGAAGTTAAAGCTCGTCGTGTAGGTGGTTCTAACTACCAAGTACCAGTTGAGGTGCGCCCAGAACGTCGTACTACTCTTGGATTACGTTGGTTAGTTAACTATGCGCGTCTTCGTGGTGAAAAAACTATGGAAGACCGTTTAGCTAACGAAATCTTAGATGCTGCAAATAATACAGGTGGTGCAGTCAAAAAACGTGAAGACACTCACAAAATGGCTGAAGCGAACAAAGCATTTGCTCACTACCGTTGGTAAGATTAAAGCAATTACCCTGAGTGTGTTCCGTTATATGGTTTACCAATAAATGGCTCATGCTTAGGGCATCGCCATATCTATAGTACTTATTCAGTAAATACTGGAAGGAGAAAAAATACATGGCAAGAGACTTTTCTTTGAAAAATACTCGTAATATCGGTATCATGGCTCACATTGATGCTGGTAAGACAACTACGACTGAACGTATTCTTTACTACACAGGTCGTATCCATAAAATTGGTGAAACACATGAAGGTGCTTCACAAATGGACTGGATGGAACAAGAGCAAGACCGTGGTATTACTATCACATCTGCTGCTACAACTGCACAATGGCAAGGTCACCGTGTAAACATCATTGATACTCCTGGACACGTAGACTTCACAGTTGAAGTTGAACGTTCATTACGTGTACTTGATGGTGCCGTTACTGTACTTGATGCACAATCAGGTGTAGAACCTCAAACTGAAACAGTTTGGCGTCAAGCAACAACTTATGGTGTACCTCGTATTGTTTTTGTAAACAAAATGGACAAATTAGGTGCGAACTTTGAATATTCAGTAAGCACTTTACATGATCGTTTACAAGCAAATGCAGCACCTATTCAATTACCTATTGGTGCAGAAGATGAATTTGAAGCAATCATTGACTTAGTAGAAATGAAATGCTTTAAATATACAAACGACCTAGGTACAGAAATCGATGAAATCGAAATTCCAGAAGACCATAAAGAAAGAGCTGAAGAAGCTCGCGCTCAATTAATTGAAGCTGTTGCTGAAAACAACGACGATTTAATGGAGAAATATCTTGGGGATGAAGAGATTTCAGTTGATGAATTAAAAGATGCTATCCGCCAAGCTACTACTGACGTAGAATTCTACCCAGTACTTTGTGGTACAGCGTTCAAAAACAAAGGTGTTCAATTAATGCTTAATGCAGTAATTGATTATTTACCTTCACCATTAGATGTTAAACCAATTATTGGTCATCGTGCGAACAACCCTGATGAAGAAGTTGTTGCTAAACCAGATGATTCAGCAGAATTTGCTGCTTTGGCATTTAAAGTTATGACTGACCCTTATGTTGGTAAATTAACATTCTTCCGTGTATACTCTGGAACATTATCTTCAGGTTCATATGTGAAGAACTCTTCTAAAGATAAACGTGAACGTGTTGGACGTTTATTACAAATGCACGCGAACTCACGTCAAGAAATTGACACTGTTTATTCAGGTGAAATTGCAGCTGCAGTAGGCCTTAAAGAAACAGGTACTGGTGATACTTTATGTGGAGAGAAAAATGACATTATCTTGGAATCAATGGAATTCCCAGAACCAGTTATCCACTTATCAGTTGAACCAAAATCTAAAGCTGACCAAGATAAAATGACTCAAGCTTTAGTTAAATTACAAGAAGAAGACCCAACATTCCATGCACACACAGATGAAGAAACTGGACAAGTTATCATCGGTGGTATGGGTGAATTACACTTAGATATTTTAGTTGACCGTATGAAGAAAGAATTCAACGTTGAATGTAACGTAGGTGCTCCAATGGTTTCTTATCGTGAAACATTTAAACAACCTGCACAAGTTCAAGGTAAATTCTCACGTCAATCTGGTGGTCGTGGTCAATATGGTGATGTTCATATTGAATTCACTCCTAACGAAACAGGTGGCGGTTTCGAATTCGAAAACGCTATTGTTGGTGGTGTAGTTCCTCGTGAATACATTCCATCAGTTGAACAAGGTCTTAAAGATGCTATGGAAAATGGTGTCTTAGCTGGTTATCCATTAATTGATGTTAAAGCTAAATTATTTGATGGTTCTTATCATGATGTCGATTCATCTGAAATGGCCTTCAAAATTGCTGCATCATTAGCGCTTAAAGAAGCTGCTAAAAAATGTGATCCAGTTATCTTAGAACCAATGATGAAAGTTACTATCGAAATGCCTGAAGAATATATGGGTGATATCATGGGTGACGTGACTGCTCGTCGTGGACGTGTAGACGGTATGGAACCACGTGGTAATGCTCAAGTTGTTAACGCATATGTACCACTTTCAGAAATGTTTGGTTATGCAACTTCATTACGTTCTAACACGCAAGGTCGCGGTACTTACACAATGTACTTTGACCACTATGCAGAAGTTCCTAAATCAATTGCTGAAGAAATCATCAAGAAAAATAAAGGTGAATAATATAACTTGTTAAGACTAGCTATGCTAGGTTAAAATACAGGTTGAGCTTATTTATAAGCTGACATTTTTATGATTTGATTTTTAGGGGTAAATGCATTATAAAAGAATTATAAATTCTTTTATGCTACACTCAATCAATTTTCTTCTCATGATGGTGAGAAACTATCATGAGAGATAAATTTGAAATAACTTTTATTAAGAATAGGAGAGATTTAATAATGGCAAAAGAAAAATTTGATCGCTCAAAAGAACATGCCAATATTGGTACTATCGGTCACGTTGACCATGGTAAAACAACTTTAACAGCTGCTATCGCAACTGTATTAGCTAAAAATGGTGACACTGTTGCACAATCATACGATATGATTGACAACGCTCCAGAAGAAAAAGAACGTGGTATTACAATCAATACTGCACATATCGAATACCAAACTGACAAACGTCACTATGCTCACGTTGACTGCCCAGGACACGCTGACTATGTTAAAAACATGATCACTGGTGCAGCTCAAATGGACGGCGGTATCTTAGTTGTATCTGCTGCTGACGGTCCAATGCCACAAACTCGTGAACACATCTTATTATCACGTAACGTTGGTGTACCAGCATTAGTTGTATTCTTAAACAAAGTTGACATGGTAGACGACGAAGAATTATTAGAATTAGTTGAAATGGAAGTTCGTGACTTATTAAGCGAATATGACTTCCCAGGTGACGATGTACCTGTAATCGCTGGTTCTGCATTAAAAGCATTAGAAGGCGATGCTGAATACGAACAAAAAATCTTAGACTTAATGCAAGCAGTTGATGATTACATTCCAACTCCAGAACGTGATTCTGACAAACCATTCATGATGCCAGTTGAGGACGTATTCTCAATCACTGGTCGTGGTACTGTTGCTACAGGCCGTGTTGAACGTGGTCAAATCAAAGTTGGTGAAGAAGTTGAAATCATCGGTATGCACGAAACTTCTAAAACAACTGTTACTGGTGTAGAAATGTTCCGTAAATTATTAGACTACGCTGAAGCTGGTGACAACATCGGTGCTTTATTACGTGGTGTTGCACGTGAAGACGTACAACGTGGTCAAGTATTAGCTGCTCCTGGTTCTATTACACCACACACAAAATTCAAAGCTGAAGTATACGTATTATCTAAAGATGAAGGTGGACGTCACACTCCATTCTTCACTAACTATCGCCCACAATTCTATTTCCGTACTACTGACGTAACTGGTGTTGTAAACTTACCAGAAGGTACAGAAATGGTTATGCCTGGCGACAACGTTGAAATGACAGTTGAATTAATCGCTCCAATCGCTATCGAAGACGGAACTCGTTTCTCAATTCGTGAAGGTGGACGTACTGTTGGATCAGGCGTTGTAACTGAAATCTTTGAATAATATATTATTCATCAAAAAAGACTCCCATTTGGGAGTCTTTTTTTGTTATATCTCTGAATATAACTCATTCAATGTTCATTATGCTATTTTATTTAAATGATTTAATACACTTAGTTATCCTCTTGTTAAAAAACATTTTCAATTTCTAATATTTTTAAAAATTCACTAGCTGCATATTTTAATGAAGATTCATCAATGTCAAAATGAGGATTATGATGAGGTGCAGTAATGCCTTTGTCTTTATTACCACAACCAGTTAAGAAGAATGCACCAGGTCGTACTTTAAGGTAATGTGAAAAGTCCTCACCAATCATCATTAAGTCTGACTCATTAAATCTTAAATGTAAATCATTAGCTGCTTGTTTGACTACATCATATGATTGTTGATGATTGTGTACTGGTAAATAACCTTTAATATATTCCAATTCATATGTAATATCGTTTGATAAAGATAAACCTTGTAAGAGCTTATCCATTTTATTTTGAACATGACTTTGTAATTTTGTGTCAAAAGTACGTACAGTACCTTTACAAAAAGCTGTATCTGGAATAACACTATCTGTTGATCCTGCTTGAATCATTCCGAAAGTAAGAACAGCTTCCTTTACTGGATCAATTGTTCGAGAAATTATTTTTTGGGCACTTAAAATAAACTCAGCCATAATGACAATAGGGTCTATTGTTTCGTGTGGTTTTGCACCGTGACCACCTTTTCCATATATAGTCACACTAAATTCATCTGGTGAAGCCATTATTGCTCCAGGTCTAGAATAGATTGTCCCAGATGGATAACCACTCCATAAGTGTGTGCCATATATTTTATCGACATTCTGTAGACAGCCATCATCAATCATCTCTTGAGAACCACCTGGCATAATTTCCTCACCATATTGGAATATAAAAACAACATTACCTTTCAATAAATGACGATGCTCATGAACAATTTCAGCTACTCCAAGCAAAATAGCTGTATGTCCGTCATGTCCACAAGCATGCATGCACCCTTTATTTTTTGAACGATAGGGTACATCATTTAATTCTTGAACAGGTAGTGCATCGAAATCTGCTCGTAATGCAATCGTTGGTCCATTTGAATCAGATCCTTTAAAAGTTGCTTTTATACCATTACGTCCAACTGGTGTTTCTATGGTGCATGCTAATTGGCTCAATTGATTTACAATAAAATCATGCGTACGTTTTTCCTCAAAAGAAAGTTCTGGGTATTGATGCAAATATCGTCGTAATTGCGCCATTCTCTTTTCTTTATTACTTGCTAATTGAAACCAATCAAACACATGTATCACTTCTTCCATCTTAATTATTGATATTAGTATATCATTATTGTTTTAGCTTAAATAGACTTTGTTTTGTTATTAAGATATCACACGTTTTTTACACTATCTATTAAGATTTGGAAACATTAAAATGATTAAATATAAATGAATAGCCCCATAAAAATACAACACAAATCATAATACCTCACTTAAAATTAATAAGAAAAAATCGTCCATAAAATTTTTGTTATTAACTGTTATTATAGAAGATAAAGTTTATGTAAAAGTATTCAAAAATATGTAGAATACTAAAATACTAGGTAGTGATGTGAATTAGGCGTATTTCTAAGAATTTAATTGGTATACGACATTTTAATATTATATGAAGTTCTGGCTAAAGGAATATTAGAATTAGTAATTATAGTTTATTAGAAGTGGAAAAAATTAAAAAGTAAGAAAATTATTATAAAATAATACCTTAACTTATCTGTATAAATATAAAATTATTATGATATAGTTTGTTATAATTTTTGATGTTCACAGTTAATCACATTAAAATAGAGTTATCAATAATATAAGTTATGGGGTATTTAAGTGGAGGAAATAAGACCAATAACCTATCAAGATAAAGAGGCATACTATTATTATATTCAAGAGTGGTATGAAAATGAGGAAAAAGTGGTACCAGGGAATACAGATATTGCCAATTATAGTTCATTTAACAATATGGTTGATCGGCTTAATTGTAGTGAAGTTGATGAGGGTTTTGTACCGACTACAACACTATTTTATTTTAAAGATTCAATTATTATAGGTGCTGTTGATATCAGACATCAATTAAATGATAAACTATCTAATATTGGTGGTCATGTGGGATACGGTGTAGCTAAATCTTATAGAGGGAAAGGTTACGCTACTATCCTTCTAGAAAAGGCTTTAGATGAACTTAAGACATTAAATGTAGAGGTCGTACTTATGACTTGTAATCCACTTAATTTTGCTTCTCAAACAGTGATGAAGAAATGTGGTGGATATCAAATTGAATCCTATATTAAAAAAAATGGTAAACCTGTTCATCGATATCATATACCTAATACAAAATAATCATGATTATTAAGAATATATTGTGATAAAGCAAATATATGATTTTTATTTTTAAAATGATTAGAAGAAAAGAGCTTTTTAAAGTCAATATTATTTGAGATAGGAGCTTAGACTTTTAAGTTTATTTAAGCAAAAGAATTTTAATGGAGACTTACGATTTAACACATCTTGTTATATTAAACTTTGTGAAAAACTTAACCATCTAAATAATCCTATATAATACATTAAACGCGTGGGGGGGATTCATAATAATGAAATATATAGATGAGCAAACACAAGCTCAATTATTAGACATGAATGAAGTCATTTTAGAAGTAGAAAAAGCTTTGCAAGCTTTTTCAGAGAATAAGACGATAACGCCATTAAGATATGTTTTGCCATTTAATGAGCAAAATCGTTATTTAGTGATGCCAGCATTATCAGATGAATTAAATATCGTTGGACTTAAAACAGTCTCATTTGCACCTGAAAATTCAAAAAAAGGGAAAGCGACTATTACTGGATCAGTTATTTTAAGTGACTATGAAACAGGAGAAACATTGTCTATATTAGATGGTGGTTTTCTTACTAAAGTAAGAACTGGTGCAATTTCAGGTGTAGCTACTAAATATCTAGCAAAAGAAAACGCTAAAACACTTAGTGTAATAGGGGCAGGTGTACAAGCTGAAGGTTTAATTGAAGCGATACTTGCTGTTAGAGATATTGAAAAAATTCACATCGCAAGTAGAACGTTCGAAAAAGCAGAAAAATTTGCTCAAAATATACGAAATCGATTTAATATTAAAGTGAGTGTATTTAGATCGGCAGATGAAGCGATAGACAGTGCAGATATTGTAGTTACAGCAACAAATGCAAATCAGCCCGTTTATACTCATTCTTTACATCCAGGCGTGCATTTAAATGCAGTCGGATCCTTTAAACCAGATATGCAAGAAATACCTTCAGAAACAATGCTTGTTGCTAATAAAATTGTTGTTGAATCTATGGAAGCAGCTTTAGAAGAAACAGGTGATTTAAAAATTCCTCAAGCAGAAGGAATATTAACTAAAAATATGCTACATAGTGAATTAGGCGACATTATTTCTGGTGAAAAAGTTGGCCGCGAAACTGAAGAAGAAGTGACAGTCTTTAAATCGGTCGGTCTAGCAATTGTAGATATCATTGTGGCACAATATTTTTATAAAAAATTAATACAATCTTAGGTTAAATCAATGTTAGGAAAAATAGAGCAGGTAGACCCGTAACTGCTCTATTTATTTTTTATCTGACGATAGGGAAATTACTTTTAACTAAGATTGATGTTTATAATTAGTTATACATTTGAACAATGCAACTACAAATAGCATGATAAAAATAATTAAACTGATACTTGATAATAGCACAGGCACAACTTGATGTTTATTAATAAGTACATTGATATCTACAATTAAAAAAATATGTGATGGCTTATCCATCACGATAATAGAATTTTTTGATGATCCACTTTTTGAAAACTTAGAACCTGAAATCGGTTCATAAACAGACGGCACAAGCTGTCTGTTTTTTTATGATAGCATCCTTTTCGTTGCTGAAGTATTACATAGATGGATAAAGAACATAACGCTTTTTTCATACTGTAGATTTTTGAGAAATCGTAGTTTATAAGCTATGCAAATGCTTTGCATAGTTAGATCATATAAAGATAGTAATGAAGCAAAGCTGTTAAAAAAAGAAGATTGCATATGAGCAACGAAAGTGCTGAATATCCAATCTTCTTTTGTCATTCTTATGTTCCTATCTTAGTGTTTAAAGTGACGCACTCCGGTATACACCATCGTAATGTCATGCTCATTACACACATCAATGGACAGCTGATCCTTGATAGAACCACCTGGTTGAATAATGGCTGTTACCCCTGCTTTCACTGCTTCTTCTACTGTATCCGGCATAGGGAAGAAAGCATCACTGCTCATAACAGAACCTTTGGCTTTTTCACCTGCCTGCTCAATGGCAATCTTTGCCGCACCGACACGATTCATCTGACCGGCACCAACCCCAATTGTCATGTTATCCTTGACCAATACGATGGCATTGGATTTCACATGCTTTACAACCTTCCATGCGAATAACAATTGTTTCATTTCTTCTTCGGTAGGCTTACGGTTTGTTACACAACGCAAATCTTCTTCTTTCAGCTTATGGTCATCAATATCCTGTACCTGTCTCTTATACACATCTGACGCTGCCGACGACTCCTTACGTG
>OJLB01000512.1_pt1 | contig 16832 bp, 14 predicted proteins | sample 1596861 | NCBI WGS metagenome assembly OJLB01 (sample SAMEA3904681, study PRJEB24821) | metagenome | biome: Builtin; feature: hospital; material: surface | place: USA | collected 2013-06-06
GATAGACGGTTAGGTAGTTGATGTTTAATGGGGATTTATTCCGGACAGTAGTGCGCCTGCGCGGGAATGACGATTCAGGTATTTCTATATTGAATCCGCTATATTTTTACCTCAACTTACCATCAAACCGCGTTGTCGAAGCCGCTGTGGCGCAGCAGTCTGTGTAGGTCTGACTCTCGAATCAGACAGTTTAAGATGTTTGGAATCCTCGTAAAAAAGGTCGTCTGAAATTTTCAGACGACCTCTAATATTTTTGAAAATTGAAATGAAAAAACTCCCTGCCGTTACTTTTGAGTAGGTGAGGAGGGAGGATTTTGTACCTGATTTTGCAAGTTTCTTTTGTCTTGCGCTTCTGCGGCGGTTCTTGCATTTTCGGGCATCAGCTGATAAAGCTCGTCTAGTTCTTTCGGTTCGGTAATGGCTTTCTTCACAATGAAATTGATTAGGTCGAACATTTTTGCGGCAACCTTGTCGAAATCCTCATCCACAATTTGGCCAGGATGTACGGCATTATTGCCGGTAATCCGCAAAGTATCGGCAACTTTGACAACCTGTCCTGATAATACTTCTTTTTTGACCAGCGACCTGATGTCGGTATTGATGTTTTTTCCTTCTTCTCCCAAATGAATACATAATTTTTGCAAGCCTAAACGCAGTAATGCCGCCGCTCCTCGAGGGGATTTGATGAAAATTCGGGCGGCTTCTTCGTAATCTTTTTTGACATCCTCGGGCATATCTTCAGCAGGAAGAGGGGCAGAGCCAAAATCTGGATAGAGCATTTCACCTTTTCTTCGGAGTTCCAAACCTGTCAAGTTCGTTTCGGTTACTCGCCAAAAACTATATTGTTCACAATGAGCACAAATGGCTTTGTAATAAACATCGGGTTCGTAACTTACCCATTGCATATGCGCAAATGCCCCGCAATACGGGCAATTAAAAGCGTCTTTATAAAAATAAGGTGCTGTGTATTTTGTCATTTCTGACATCTCCCTATCAGTATTTATTGGTTTCGATAAAGGTCGTCTGAAACTTTCAGACGACCTTTTATGGTAAATTTAAACAAAAAAACATGCCGTCATTCCCGCGCAGGCGGGAATCCAGACCTGTCCTTACGGGAAAGTATAGGATAAAACGGTTTCTTCAACTTTACGCTCCGGATTCCCGCCTGCGCGGGAATGACGATTCAGGCATTTTATATTGAATCCGCTATATTTTTACCTCAACCTTACCATCAAGCAGCGTTGTCGAAGCCGCTGTGGCGCAGCAGTGCGTCTATGCTCGGTTCGCGTCCGCGGAAGGCTTTGAAGGATTCCGCTGCGCTGCGGGAGCCGCCGACGGCGAGGATTTCCTGCCAGAAGCGTTTGCCTGTGGCGGCGACGTCGTCGCTTTCTTCAAAGGCGGCGTAGGCGTCGGCGCTGAGGACTTCGGCCCATGCGTAGCTGTAATAGCCTGCGGAATAGCCGCCGGCGAAGATGTGGCCGAAGCTGTTGGCGAAGCGGTTGTATTCGGGCGGTTGGATGACGGCGACTTCTTTGCGCACGCTGTCTAAAACCTGTTGCCAGTTTTTCAGACGACCTTCGTTCTCTTCGCTGTAAATGGTCATGTCGAAGAGGGCGAACTCCATTTGGCGGACGAGGAACATGCCGCGTTGGAAGTTTTTGGCGGCGAGCATTTTGTCGAAGAGTTCTTTTGGCAGGGGAACGCCGGTTTCTTCGTGGGCGGACATTTGTGCCAAGACGTCGTATTCCCAGACGAAGTTTTCCATAAACTGGCTGGGCAGCTCGACTGCGTCCCATTCGACGCCGTTGATGCCGGATACGCCTAGTTCGTCCACTTGGGTGAGCAGGTGGTGCAGGCCGTGGCCGGTTTCGTGGAAGAGGGTGAGGATTTCGTCATGGCTCAAGCGGGCTTCTTTGCCGCCGACGGGCGGAGTGAAGTTGCAGACGAGGTAGGCGGTGGGCAGTTGCAGCGTGCCGTCGGCGAAGCGGCGGCGGCCTTTGTAGTCGTTCATCCACGCGCCGCCGCGTTTGCCTTCGCGGGCGTAGAGGTCCATATAGACGCCGCCTATGGTTTTGCCGTTTTGTTCCAGCTCGAAGTAGCGCACGTCTTTGTGCCAGACGGGAACGGTTTTTTCGGCGAACCCGATGCCGTAGAGTTTTTTGATTTGGGCGAACAGGCCTGCCAGAACTTTGCTGACGGGGAAGTATTTTTTGACTTCGGTTTCGCTGAATGCGTATTTGGCTTCGCGCAGTTTTTCGCTGGCGTAGCTCAAATCCCACGGCTGCGGGTCGGCGAGGTTCAGGCGTTCGCGGGCGAAGGCTTTGACTTCGGCGAGGTCTTTTTCGGCGTAGGGTTTGGCGCGGCGGGCGAGGTCGTGCAGGAAGGTGAGGACTTGTTCGGGGGTGTCCGCCATTTTAGTTGCCAGCGACAGCTCGGCGTAGTTTTTGAAGCCGAGCAGTTTGGCGGTTTGCAGGGCGTTTTCGAGGGTGCGGTCGATGTTGGCGGTGTTGTCGAATTTGCCGTCGTCTGAAAGTTCGCTGGCGCGGGTAACGTAGGCGCGGTAGATTTGTTCGCGCAGTTCGCGGTTGTCGGCGTATTGGATGACGGCGAGGTAGTGCGGAATCTGCAAACCGATTTTGTAGCCTGTTTTGCCTTCGCTTTGCGCGGCGGCGGCAAACATGGCGAGCGAGTCTTCGGGAATGCCGGCAAGCGGTTCGGCGTCGTCAAAGTAGAGGGCGAAGGCATCGGTCGCGTCTAAGACGTTTTGCGAGAATTTGGCGGAGAGTTGCGCGCCTTCTGTTTGCAGTTGCGCCAGCTCTGCCTGCTGTTCGGGCGGCAATTCCGCGCCGCTGAGGACGAAATCGCGCAGGTCGTGGTTGAGCTTGGTTTTTTGTGCGGGAGAGAGGGTGGCGAATTCGGGGGAGTTTTTGATTACTTTGAAGCGGTTGTACAGCTCGATGTCTTGTCCGATTTCGGTGAAGAAGACGGTGATTTCGGGCATCAGTTCGTTATAGACGGCGCGCAGTTCGGGCGTATCGACGACGGAGTTGAGGTGCGACACGACGCCCCAAATCCTGCCGACGCGTTCGGTGATGTCGGTCAGACGCTCGACGGTGTTTGCCCAGTCGGTGTGCGTTTGGGCTTTGACTTCGGCAATCTGCGCGCGCGCTTCGGCGATGGCGGTTTGCAGGGCGGGTTTGATGTCGGGGGTTTGGATGGCGTCGAAACGGGGTTCTTCGTCCAAATGGAGCAGTACGTTGTCGGTCATGGATGGGATTCCTTTGTGTGGGTGGCGGGTTCGGACGGAGGTCGTCTGAAAAATGGCTGCCGCCTGAGTCAATGGGAAAATAGGGTGTATGTTTGGGTTTTCGGGTTTGCCGTTTGGAGCGTCAGGCTATGTTTTCAGACGACCTGTTTGGATTCGGGGTCGTCTGAAAACGATGGGGCAAACGATAGGGGAGATATAGTGCCATCGCGTCAGGCTTAAAGCGTCTTTCCCTGTTTTTACGCTATTCTGCGCCGCGCGGGTTGGATTTGAGTGGGGCGGTGAGGTCGAGGCTCATCGGTGTGCCGGCGGGGGCGAACACGGCTTGTGCGATATTGGTTTGCAGTGAATCGGCAAACGCGCCGCGGTAGATTTTCGCACCTTGGTGGGTCAGGTTGGATTGGACGTCGACATAGACTTCACCGCCGATTTGCTGCCACAGGCGGCAGAACGTGTAGTCTTCGGAAAGGTAGCGTTTGCTTTCGGGATCGACCATGCAGTCGAAAAAGCGGTAGTGCAGCCCTTTGTCTTCGCGTTTGTAGTCGCTGTCGGAGATATAGTTCAGCTCGGGGTAGGCTGCCATCATTTTTTCGAACACGCTGCGTTTGATGACCATGAATCCGGTCGGCGCGTCATCGACTTTCATAAAGCCTTCTTCATCGACGCGCAGGACGATTTCGCCGTTTTCATTTTTATCGCCTGTGTTGACGGTGTAGGCGGTGTACATCCGCTCGAAATCCGCTTGGGTCGTGCCGGCGGGAACGCCTTCGTCCGGCCAGTTTTCGCGTTTCAACGGATAAATGCCGGCAACGACGTCTTTATCCGCCAAAAGCAGGCGGTAGAACGCTTCGGCAGAGAAGCCGATGTCGGAGTCTATCCAGAAGAGGTGCGTCCATTCTTGGTTTTCCAAAAAGGTCGCCACGCAATTATTGCGCGCGCGGGTAATCAGGCTCTCGCCGCGCTGCATCATCACTTGCAGCGGCCAGCCGTTTTGCGCGCTGGTGTTGACGATGTTGAGCAGCGAAAGGACGTAATTGTGGAAATATTTCCCGTCGTGGCTGGGGGTCATGATGACGGGGTACATTTGCGTAAGGGCGGATTCGGGCAACATAGTATTTTCCTGATTGTTAATAGATTATGGGGTTAAGCTTGAGGGTTTAGCAGGCGGTATTGTACGCGCAAAAATTCGTCTATAACTGCCTGCTGGATTTCTAAACGCTTCGCCACGGGCGAGGCATAGCGCACGATGATAAGGTACACCTTGTCGTCATGCGGCACGCGGGTTACGCGCGGCTGGGCGGCGGGAGTGATAAATAATTTCTCCGCCTGAACATTATCCAAATGCTGCTGGATGGCAGGCACATAAGGTCGGCACAAAGGCTCGAGTACGGCTTTCAGGCGACCTACAATCTCATCTGAATCCAAATGAATCGGCACGGGAATCTCTACCGTATGAATCACATAATCGCCCAAGATATTGTCGCGGCGGACGGAATGGTTCAAAAGCAGGCTGTTCGGGAACGACAGCGTTTTACCCGAAAGCTGCCCGACCAGCGGGTTCGGACCGATCTGCATCATCAGCGTGTTCAAAAGATTAATATCGACCACGCGCCCGCGCAGACCGTCAACTTCGATGTAGTCGCCGACCGAATATTGTTTTGTGACCGAGCGCAGGATGCTGCCCGACAAACACATAATCAGCTCTTTCGTCGCCACCACAATCGCTGCCGCCACCGCAAACATCGACAGCGCCAGCGTCTGAATTTGTGTCGCCCAAATTACCGCCAGTCCGAGAATGGTCAAAATCAGCGTCAGATTGCGGCTGAGTACCAAAGAGCGGCGTTTTTCCTCGATGCTGTAATGCGGGTGGCGGCGCAGATACAGGTTCAGCAAAACGCCCCGCAAAACCAGCAGCGCTACTACCATCAGTACCGATTCCACCACTTCCTCGCGTACCGGCAGAGTATGCAGCCATTGCCGTACTGTGTCCCACATAGTGAAAAATCCTATATTTATCTTGATATTGTTTTCAGACGACCCGCAAACCATCGGTACAAGCTGCCAAGCCGTCTAGGAAATGACATTATAAATGATAACGAATGGAGAGGTCGTCTGAAACATTCGCAAGAGTCATATCATCAAAATTGCGCGTTCAGACGACCTTTAAGAACTATAATGATATACCGTAACACTATGTTAATAAAGAAGAAGTTGTTTACTGAGATACCAAAAAAGGATAATATAGGGGCGTAACCTAAAGGGTTTGAATTCAACTGCCGATAAAGAGGAATCAAAATGACTTGCAAAATCCACGATCATCACGATCATACCCACGGCGCCGGTTGCGGCCATACCGCCATCAAACACGACGACCACACCGACTATCTGCACGACGGTCATCTGCATCACGAACACAACGGTCATTACGACGAACACAGCTTAAGCGTCAATGAAACTAACCCCGACGGCTGCCATCCTGTCGATACCTGCCAAGGCCACGTTCACGGCGAAGGCTGCGGCCACGAAGCCGTACCGCACGGCGATCACACCGACTACATCGTCAACGGTCGCCTGCACCATCAACACGGCGACCACTGCGACGATCACGGTCCGGTTGAGATTGTGAAATAAGCAGTTTTTAGAGCTGAGGTAAAAAAGTCGTCTGAAAAACATTTGGGTTTTCAGACGACTTTTTTACGCTGTGTATGACAAAAAACCTGCCCGAATCATTGGGCAGGTTTGCTTATGGCTGAATCGAATCGGATTAGTTTTTATCCAAGTCGACCAGTTTGTTTTTGGCAATCCAAGGCATCATAGAACGCAGTTGCGCGCCGACTTTTTCGATTTGGTGGTCGGCAGTCAGGCGGCGGCGGGCAGTCATGCTGGCGTAGTTGACGGCACCTTCTTGGATAAACATTTTGGCGTATTCGCCGGTTTGGATGCGTTTCAAGGCGTTGCGCATGGCTTCGCGCGATTTGTCGTTGATAACTTCCACGCCGGTAACGTATTCGCCGTACTCCGCGTTGTTGGAAATGGAGTAGTTCATGTTGGCGATGCCGCCTTCGTAAATCAGGTCAACGATGAGCTTCATTTCGTGCAGACACTCGAAATAGGCCATTTCGGGTGCGTAGCCTGCTTCGGTCAGGGTTTCGAAGCCGGTTTTAATCAACTCGACCACACCGCCGCACAATACGGCTTGTTCGCCGAAGAGGTCGGTTTCGGTTTCTTCGCGGAAGTTGGTTTCAATCACGCCGCCTTTGGTGCCACCGTTGGCTGCTGCGTAAGACAGGGCGATGTCACGGGCTTTGCCGCTTTTATCTTGGTAAACGGCGATCAGTGAAGGTACGCCGCCACCTTTCAGGAATTCGCTGCGTACGGTGTGACCCGGACCTTTAGGAGCAACCATAATCACGTCCAAGTCGTCGCGCGGTACGATTTGGTTGTAGTGGACGTTGAAGCCGTGTGCGAAAGCGAGTGCCGCACCTTGTTTCAGGTTAGGCTCGACTTCGTTTTTGTATACGACGGGTTGATTTTCGTCGGGCAGCAGAATCATCACGACGTCTGCTTTTTTAGTAGCATCGGCTACGGACAATACTTCAAAACCGGCTGCTTCTGCTTTTTTCCAAGAACCGCCTTGGCGCAGGCCGACTACTACGTTTACGCCTGAATCTTTCAGGTTGGCCGCGTGGGCGTGGCCTTGTGAGCCGTAGCCGATGATGGCAACGGTTTTGCCTTTGATCAGGGACAGGTCGGCGTCTTTATCGTAATAAACTTGCATTTGATTTCCTTTGGATAAAATGGGTTCCGGCTTTGCGTTGAGGATGCCGGACAGTTGGATTGGGGTTAAGGGGTTAAACGGAGAGTTCTTCCATCAAAACGATTTCGAGCGCGTCGGTTTTGCCGTCGATGGCTTTGACGAAACCTTGGAAATGTTCGCTGGCGTTATGCGCATCGATGGCCGCCTGAGATTTCCAGTTTTCGACGAAGACGAAACGTTCGGGTTTGCCGATTTCCTGATGCAGATCGTAGCTGATGTTGCCTTCTTCCGCGCGGCTGGCTTTAACCAGGCTTTGGAACAAGGGTTTCAGCGTTTCTGTATGTTCAGGTTTGACGGTAACCAGTGCGACGATTTTAATGTTTGACATCAATCTCTCCTGCCGTTTTTTGTTTTCAGACGACCCTAGATAGGTCGTCTGAAAACTGACGGTGTTAAATTTTCAAAATACGCTCGCCGCGGCCGATACCGGCTGCGCCTGTGCGTACGGTTTCCAAAATCTGGGCGCGTCCGACAGTTTCGAGGAAGGAGTCGAGTTTGTCAGTGGAGCCTGTGATTTCGATGGTGTAGCTGCGGTCGGTTACGTCGATAATGCTGCCGCGGTAGATTTCGGTCAACCGTAAAAATTCGTCGCGGTCTTTGCCGACGGCGCGGACTTTTACCAGCATCAATTCGCGTTCGACAAAACGGCTTTCGTTCAAATCGACCACTTTAATCACCTCAATTAATTTATTGAGTTGCTTGGTGATTTGTTCGATGACTTGCTCGTCGCCGTGGGTAACGATGGTCATGCGCGAAAGGGTTTTGTCTTCGGTCGGGGCTACTGCCAAGGAGTCGATGTTGTAGTCGCGAGCGGAGAAAAGACCGACCACGCGGCTCATCGCGCCTGATTCGTTTTCCATCAGAACAGATAAGATATGTCGCATTGTCGTTCTCCTTACGCTTTCGGGTTTTCGCGCATATGCGGCGGCAGGACCATTTCGTCCAAACCTTTGCCGTTGCCGACCATAGGCAGCACGTTTTGTTTTTTGTCGGTCAAGAAGTCCATAAATACCAGACGGTCTTTTTGTTTGACCGCTTCCAAAAGCGCGCCTTCAACATCGGATTTTTTGTCCACGCGGATACCGATGTGTCCGTATGCTTCAGCCAGTTTGACGAAATCTGGCAGAGAATCGAAATAGGTTTCCGATTCGCGGTTGCCGTAATACAGTTCCTGCCATTGGCGAACCATGCCGAGGTAGCCGTTGTTGAGGGTAACGACGTTCACCGGAATGCGGTATTGGAAGCAGGTGGACAATTCTTGAATGTTCATCTGAATCGAACCTTCGCCGGTAATGCAGAACACGTCTTGATCGGGAGCGGCAAGTTTCGCGCCCATCGCATACGGCAAACCTACGCCCATCGTACCCAAGCCGCCGGAGTTAAGCCATTGGCGCGGGCGTTCGAACGGGTAATATTGCGCCGCGAACATTTGATGTTGCCCTACGTCCGAAGTGATGATGGCGGAGTTGTTGGTGATTTCGGCAAGTTTTTGTACGACGTATTGCGGTTTGATGATTTCACTATCGTTGTCAAACCACAGACAGTCGCGCGAACGCCATTCTTCAATGCTTTTCCACCATTTGTCTAAAGAATCGGACGCGGGGGTCGTATCTTGTTTACTCCACAAGCCGATCATTTCAGTCAACACGTTTTTCACGTCGCCGACAATCGGAATATCGACTTTGACGCGTTTGGCGATGCTGGACGGGTCAACATCAATATGAATGACTTTTTTGGCTTTTTCAAAGAATTTGGACGGAACGGATACGACACGGTCGTCAAAACGTGCGCCCACTGCCAACACGACATCTGCGTTTTGCATGGCGAGGTTGGCCTCGTAAGTGCCGTGCATACCCAGCATACCCAAGAATTGGCGGTCGCTTGAAGGATATGCGCCCAGCCCCATCAGCGTGCCGGTACACGGCGCGCCTATCATGCGGACGAACTTCGTCAGTTCTTCTGAAGCGTTGCCCAAGATTGCGCCGCCGCCGAAATAGACAATCGGACGCTTGGCAGAAGCCAGCATTTGGATGGCTTTTTTAATCTGCCCGATATGACCTTGTACGACAGGTTGGTAAGAACGGATAAAGATGTCTTCCTGCGGATAGCTGAATTTCGCCATCGCCTGCGTTACATCTTTAGGAACATCGACCACGACAGGACCGGGACGGCCGCTGGCGGCGATTTGGAATGCTTTCTTGATGGTCTCGGCAAGCTCGTTGACATTGGTTACCAAGAAATTGTGCTTGACGCACGGACGGGTAATGCCGACCGTATCCACTTCTTGAAACGCATCCGTACCGATGAGCGAATTGCCGACCTGTCCGCTGATGACCACCATCGGAATCGAATCGCTGTATGCAGTGGCAATGCCGGTCAACGCATTGGTCACGCCCGGTCCGGAAGTCACCAGCGCAACGCCGACTTTGCCGCTGACGCGCGAATACGCATCTGCCGCGTGTACCGCCGCCTGCTCGTGGCGTGCCAGGATGTGTTTGAATTTATTGAGTTGGAAAATAGCGTCGTAGATTTCGATGACTGCGCCGCCCGGATAGCCGAAAACGTACTCTACACCTTCGGCTTTGAGACTTTGCACTATGATTTGTGCGCCTGATAATTGCATAATGACCTCTTTTATATGGTTTCAAACCAATAGGGGCAATCCGCCTCGCCACAGCACCTGTAATGCAAGCCCTCCAAGCAGCGGTTTAGGGTACGCGCATTGAAGAAACACGGCGACAGTCAGACTGTCCAATCAATTCGAATGAAACACAGAGTTTATGAATGAAAGAATGCAAACGATAACGCAAACCGTCTATTCAATCAAGACAAAATCTTTCATCTTTTAACGTTGTTTGAATATTGTGAAGATTGCTTTTTGATTTTTATAGGATAAATATGATTTAGGTTTCTTGGATCTTGTATCTTTGTCCATAAAATTGTTGACATTTTGAATGTAGAATTGAAAGGTGCCTTCTCAATTTGATTCATAAGAAAAGGTCGTCTGAAAACCCAATCCAAGGTTTTCAGACGACCTTTCAAAACATCAAACGATTAGTTTGAACCGACTTTAATCTTCTGCCACAGATTAACCGACAGTTTCTTCGCATCCGAACTCATTTGCGGCATAACAAAACCATTTTTCATATCTTCCGCAGTCGGGAAAATGGAACGAGTGTTAACCAACTCGGCAGGCATTTTCTCGCGCGCCGGTTTGCTTGCAGGCGCGAAGGTAACGGCAATACCGTTTTTCGCCGCCACTTCAGGATCAAGCGTGTAGTTGATGTATTTATGGGCATTGGCGATATTTTTCGCATCAGCAGGAATCAGCCAAGACTCAATCCAGAAACCCATGCCTTTCGGCGTCAAGACTTCAATACCGACGTTGTTTTTCACTTCTTCGGAACGGGCTTTCGCCAAGTTCAAGTCGCCACCGTTACCCGCAGCAAGACAGATGTCGCCGCGCGCCAATTCGTCAATAATAGAAGGACTGAAACGTTTTACATCGGGACGGATGGTTTTCAGCACTTCCGCCGCTGCTTTCAAATCATCAGGATTTGTACCTTTAGGATCTTTACCCAAGTAGTTCAACAAAATCGGGAACATTTCGCTAGGCGTATCCCACAAGGCGATGCCGCATGATTTCAGCTTGTTGGTGTATTCGGGCTTGAACAGCAGATCCCAACCGTTTTCAGGCAGCTTGCCGCCCAAAAGCTCTTTACCCTTCGCCGTAATTGCCAAAGTGTTCACGCCGGAGAAGTAAGGTACGGCATACTGGTTGCCCGGATCGGCAGTTTCCAGCATTTTCAGCAACTCAGGATCGATGTTTTTGTAATTGGGAATCAGGTCTTTATTGACTTTCTGATAAGCACCCGCTTCGATTTGGCGGGGCAGGAAAGCGATACCGGGAACAACCAAATCATAGCCGGATTTGCCGGTCAGCATTTTGGCTTCGAGGGTTTCGTTGTTTTCGTAAAGGTCGTAGGTCAGCTTCAGATTATTGGCTTTTTTGAAGTCTTCGACAGTGCTCTCGTCAACGTAGTTCGACCAGTTATAGATGTTCAAAGTATCGGTGGCGGCTGCTTCGGCATTGGCAGCAGGCGCGCTGCCTGCTTGAGGTTGCTCGGTTTTTTTCTCGCCACCGCCGCAAGCGGCCAGCGATAATGCCGCCAATACGGCTAATACGGATTTTTTCATACGGGCAGATTCCTGATGAAAGATTGTTAACAGAAAATGAACACTCTGCACCCCATCAATACCCCGGAGCAAAGCGGGGCTATTGTAATGGAAGTAGGTGAGAACTTAAAGCAATATCTGACTGATTTTTATTGAAATAAGGCACGATTTCTTAGACTCGGGAAAACGGCGTTGCACAAGATGTCGTTTTTGGGCAAAATACGGTCGATTTGCGCGCGCAAACAGAGAAAATACTTGCATATAGAGGAATCTCTCTTTAAAATTGCGCGTTTACAGAATTTATTTTTCAGGAGATATTCAATATGGCAAACAGCGCACAAGCCCGCAAACGTGCCCGCCAATCGGTTAAACAACGCGCCCACAACGCCAGCCTGCGTACCGCATTCCGTACCGCAGTAAAAAAAGTGTTGAAAGCAGTTGAAGCCGGCGACAAAGCTGCTGCTCAAGCAGTTTACCAAGAGTCCGTTAAAGTCATCGACCGTATCGCTGACAAAGGCGTATTCCACAAAAACAAAGCAGCCCGCCATAAGAGCCGTCTGTCTGCCAAAGTAAAAGCATTGGCTTAATCTTTTTCGCCCATAGTCTTGGTGTTTTATCGCGTCGAGACAGGCAAGCAGATAACGATGCCCCTGAGGTCTTAACCTTTCAGGGGCATTGCCGTATGTGGTGCAAGTTGATGTAAACTTTTCAGACGACCTGCTGTAACACCGGCGCAAGGCGGTAAAATGCGGTTTAATCTGTTTTTCAAACGATTAATCCCGATTTTCAGGCAAAAGGTCGTCTGAAAACACCCAATCGGCAATCCCATGAATGAAATAATGAACAAGATGTTGAAACACAATTTGGCGCAAAGCGATGCCATAAAGAACAAAAAACCGTCATTAGCCAAATGTCGGCGCGCTTTGATGCTTATCCTTATCGGCGGCGCAGCCGCTCCTGTCGCCTACGCCGACACGGCTTTGCAATGCACCTCCATTCAAGACAATGCCACCCGTTTGGCGTGTTACGACAGCATTTACTCGGCTCAACTGCCGCCGCAAGCTCCGCTGCCCGTCATTCGTGAAGAAACCACCAAAGCTCCTGTCGACTTACCCAAAACCATCAGCACCAGCCGCGAGAAAAAAGCGGCGACGATTGTGTTTGACGAAAATAAAGAGCAATCCACTCTTTCGGAAGATAATCTCCGCACTACAGCCGATGCCTACACGCCGTTGAGCCTGATGTACGATTTGGACAAAAACGACTCGCGCGGCTTATTGAGCGTGCGCGAACACAATCCCATGTACCTGATGCCCGCCTGGTACAACAGCTCGCCCAACCTTCATCCCCACTCCCCTTCGCGCGGCACGACTAATCAGGAAAAATTCAGCGAACAGAAACACATAGAAACCAAACTGCAAGTTTCGTTCAAAAGCAAAATTGCCGAAGATTTGTTTAAAACCCGTGCGGATTTGTGGTTCGGCTACACCCAAAAATCCGATTGGCAGATTTACAACCAAGGCAGAAAATCCGCGCCGTTCCGCAATACCGATTACGAACCCGAAATCTTCCTGACCCAGCCCGTAAAGGCTGATTTGCCGTTCGGCGGCAAACTGCGCATGGTCGGCGCAGGCTTCGTCCACCAATCCAACGGACAAAGCCGCCCCGAATCCCGCTCATGGAACCGCGTTTACGCGCTGGCAGGGATGGAATGGGGCAAACTGACCGTTATCCCTCGCGTGTGGATGCGGGCATTCGATCAGACCGGTGAAAACAACGACAATCCCGACATTACCGACTACATGGGTCATGGCGATTTGAAGCTGCAATACCGTCTGAACGACAAACAAAATATTTCGTCCCTGCTGCGCTACAATCCCAAAACCGGACACGGCGCGGTTGAAGCCGCCTATACCTTCCCGATTAAAGGCAAACTTAAGGGCGTAGTGCGCGGCTTTCACGGCTACGGCGAAAGCCTGATTGATTACAACTACAAACAAAACGGCATCGGCATCGGCCTGATGTTCAACGACTGGGACGGAATTTAATGCCCAACCCTGTTTTCAGACGACCTTTTGTACCATGTTGCACACAGGTCGTCTGAAAGCAAAACAAACCGCTCCCCATATTAAAAACACTCGTTTCCTATCGCCCAAACGCGTATAATGCAAGGTTTGGGCGATATTTGTCGGAATTACACAGAAGATGACGGAACAAACGGCTGAAGGCGGAAAAGTTGCCAAGGCATTAAAAAAATATCTGATTACAGGCATGCTGGTATGGCTGCCGATAGCCGTAACCATTTGGGCGGTCAGCTACATCATATCTGCCGCCGACCGGCTGATCAGTCTGCTGCCCGAGCAATGGCAGCCTCAATATTTCTGGGGATTCAACATTCCCGGTTTGGGCATTATTGCCGCCATTGTCGTCTTGTTTCTGACCGGCGTGTTCGCCGCCAACGTTTTAGGACGCCAAATCCTCGCCGCATGGGACAGCCTATTGGGACGGATTCCCGTCGTCAAGTCCATCTATTCCAGCGTCAAAAAAGTATCCGAGTCTCTGCTTTCCGACAGCAGCCGCTCGTTCAGAACGCCTGTATTGGTTCCATTCCCGCAGCCCAATATTTGGACGATTGCTTTTGTTTCAGGGCATATTCCCGACAAACTCAAAGGTAGCCTGCCGCACGATGACGACTATCTTTCCGTCTATGTGCCGACCACGCCCAACCCGACCGGCGGCTATTACATCATGGTGAAAAAGAGCGACGTTCGCGAACTCGATATGAGCGTGGACGAAGCATTGAAATATGTGATTTCGCTGGGTATGGTGATGCCGGATGAAGTTCGGGTCAAGGTTTTGGCAGAATACAGGTCGTCTGAAAACGGCGATACAGAACAAAACAATTAAGGTGTCTTTTTTCAGACGACCTTTTCCTTCTTTTCAAATTGAACAATATAAAAAGGTGATTTTATGCGTACCAACTATTGCGGCCTGATCAGCGAGCAATACTTAGACCAAACCGTAACCGTCAAAGGCTGGGTACACCGCCGACGCGACCACGGCGGTGTAATTTTTATCGACCTGCGCGACCGCGAAGGCATTGTCCAAGTCGTGATTGACCCCGACACGCCCGAAGCGTTTGCCACTGCCGATTCCGCCCGCAACGAATACGTTTTGAGCATTACCGGCCGCGTGCGCAACCGTCCCGAAGGCACGACTAACGACAAAATGATTTCCGGCAAAATCGAAATCCTTGCCAAAGAAATCGAAGTCTTGAACGCCGCTGCTACGCCGCCGTTCCAAATCGACGACGAAAACATCAGCGAAAACGTGCGCCTGACCAACCGCGTTATCGACCTGCGCCGTCCGGTGATGCAGCGCAATCTGCGCCTGCGTTATCAAGTCGCTATGGGCGTTCGCCGTTATTTGGACGCGCAAGGTTTCATCGACATCGAAACCCCGATGCTGACCCGCTCAACGCCTGAAGGCGCGCGCGACTACCTCGTGCCGAGCCGCGTTCATCCGGGCGAGTTTTTCGCGCTGCCGCAATCGCCGCAATTGTTCAAACAACTGTTGATGGTGGCGGGTTTCGACCGTTACTACCAAATCACCAAGTGCTTCCGCGATGAAGACTTGCGTGCCGACCGCCAGCCCGAATTCACGCAAATCGACTTGGAAACCTCGTTCTTGAACGAGGATGAAATCATGGACATCACCGAAGGCATGGCAAAACAAGTCTTCCAAGACGCGCTGGGCGTGGATTTGGGCGATTTCCCGCGTATGCCTTACTCCGAAGCCATGTTCTACTACGGCTCCGACAAACCCGATATGCGCATCAACCTGAAATTCACCGAGCTGACCGACCTGATGAAAACGGAAGAATTCAAAGTCTTCCGTGGCGCGGCCGACATGAAAGGCGGCCGCGTGGTTGCCCTGCGCGTACCGAACGGCGCGAAATTCAGCCGTAAAGAAATCGACGAATACACCAAATTTGTCGGCATCTATGGCGCGAAAGGTTTGGCGTACATCAAAGTGAACGATGTCAGCAACCTTTCCAACGGCGAAGACAGTGGCCTGCAATCTCCAATCGTGAAATTCCTGTCTGAAAACGCCCTGAAAGAAATCATTGAGCGTACCGGCGCGCAAAACGGCGACATCATCTTCTTCGGCGCAGACAAAGCCAAAGTCGTGAACGAAGCCATCGGTGCTTTGCGTATCAAAGTCGGCTTGGAACACGGAGCGGAAAACGGCTACTTCGTGGACGAATGGAAACCTTTATGGGTCGTCGATTTCCCGATGTTCGAATACGACGAAGACGGCGACCGCTGGGCAGCCATGCACCATCCGTTCACTTCACCCAAGCCCGGTCATGAAGATCTGATGGCGACCGATCCCGAAAACTGCCTGGCCCGCGCCTACGATATGGTGTTGAACGGCTGGGAAATCGGCGGCGGTTCTATCCGTATCCACCGTGCCGACGTACAGGAAAAAGTGTTCGCCGCGCTGAAAATCAGCCCCGAAGAGCAACAAGAAAAATTCGGCTTCCTCTTGGACAACCTGAAATTCGGCGCGCCTCCGCACGGCGGTTTGGCATTCGGTCTCGACCGTCTGGTTACGCTGATGACCGGCGCCGAGTCCATCCGCGACGTGATTGCCTTCCCGAAAACCCAACGCGCCCAATGTCTGCTGACCAACGCGCCGAATGCGGTGGACGACAAACAGTTGCGCGAATTGAGCTTGCGCCTGCGTCAAAAAGCAACTGAAAATAAAGAAGCGTAATTTTTAAAAGCAGGTGGACAACACCTGACAGTCAAAAGGTCGTCTGAAACCTATTACACGGGTTTCAGACGACCTTTTTCATTGTTTGGCCAAGAAGTTAGGTTGAACGTTTCATTTATCTGATTTGTTGAATAGAAGTACGCCATGATTTTGTGAAAACTGTTATTCGCGAGCGGTTGAAGCAAATGTTAGCGCTTGAAGAATATGAATATGGTCCGATTGCGGTTGCAAAAAAAATTCTCTAGGCTTTTTTTTGAAAATGTGATTTTTGCAAATATATGACAATGTACGTTATTGATTATATATATCGGCACGGCAAATGTGTGGCAATAATATCTATCTGATAATATTATGAATTTTATGTATTTTATGAATTTTATATTAGCAGACGGGGTTTTGAAGAACTTAAAATTAATTTGAAGCTTGTGTAATATTGATAAATATAAGAAAATTTTCAAATATTACATTTAGATTTTTGTAAATCTCTCATTCAACAAAGAAATCACTATAAAAATGCTAAATGTATGAATTTGCAAATTCACAAATGTAATATTTTAAAAAATAATTACAGGGGTTAAGAATGTCATTATTTACAATGCTTGCAGTATTGATAATTGGGTTGGTGTGCTTCTTGATAATAATTATGAGAATGCACATGAAACTCTTTGCTTATGACGTTACAAAGGATTATCGCTATGACTGTTTGCCACAGCATTTCGTGTCGAAATTAGCGGAGGGGGTTATTACTGTCTCTTATACACATCTGACGCTGCCGACGACTCCTTACGTGTAGAT
>OJLB01000514.1_pt1 | contig 16746 bp, 15 predicted proteins | sample 1596861 | NCBI WGS metagenome assembly OJLB01 (sample SAMEA3904681, study PRJEB24821) | metagenome | biome: Builtin; feature: hospital; material: surface | place: USA | collected 2013-06-06
CGCCGCCAAACCTGCCGCTGCACCCGCTGCCGCTCCTGCAGGCGGTGCAACCGTTCAAGTAGCCGTTCCTGATATTGGCGGTCATACTGATGTAGATGTAATCGCCGTTGAAATCAAAGTTGGCGACACCGTTGCCGAAGACGACACGCTGATTACTCTGGAAACCGACAAAGCGACCATGGACGTACCTTGTACGGCTGCCGGTGTCGTTAAAGCCGTATTCCTGAAAGTCGGCGACAAAGTATCTGAAGGTACTGCCATTATCGAAGTGGAAACCGTCGGTTCTGCCGCCGCTCCTGCGCCTGCCCAAGCCGCCGCACCGGCAGCTGCACCTGCTCCGGCTGCCGCTCCTGCCGCAGCTCCGGCTCCTGTTGCCGCTCCTGCACCTGCCGCAGCCAAAATCGACGAAGCTGCTTTTGCCAAAGCACACGCTGGTCCTTCCGCACGCAAACTGGCACGCGAATTGGGCGTAGATTTGGGTCAAGTCAAAGGTACCGGCTTGAAAGGCCGTATCATGGGCGACGACATTAAAGCCTTTGTGAAATCTGTGATGCAAGGCGGTGCGGCGAAACCTGCTGCTGCCGGCGCATCTTTGGGCGGCGGTCTGGACTTGCTGCCGTGGCCTAAAGTGGACTTCTCCAAATTCGGTAATGTCGAAGTTAAAGAATTGTCCCGCATTAAGAAAATTTCCGGTCAAAACCTGTCCCGCAACTGGGTAGTTATCCCGCACGTTACCGTTCACGAAGAAGCGGACATGACCGAATTGGAAGAATTCCGTAAACAGCTGAACAAAGAATGGGAACGCGAAGGCGTGAAACTGTCTCCGTTGGCGTTCATTATCAAAGCTTCCGTTTCTGCGCTGAAAGCCTTCCCTGAATTCAACGCTTCTTTGGACGGCGATAATCTGGTGCTGAAAAACTACTTCAACATCGGTTTCGCAGCCGATACGCCGAACGGCTTGGTTGTTCCAGTCATCAAAGACGTGGATCAAAAAGGTCTGAAAGAAATCAGCCAAGAGCTGACCGAATTGTCTAAGAAAGCCCGCGAAGGCAAACTCAAACCTCAAGAAATGCAAGGCGCCTGCTTTACCATTTCCAGCTTGGGCGGTATCGGTGGTACAGGCTTCACTCCGATTGTGAACGCACCTGAAGTTGCTATTTTGGGCGTGTGCAAATCCCAAATCAAACCGGTTTGGGACGGCAAAGAGTTCGCTCCACGCCTGATGTGTCCGTTGAGCCTGTCCTTCGACCACCGCGTTATCGACGGTGCCGCCGGTATGCGCTTCACCGTATTCCTGGCGAACCTGTTGAAAGACTTCCGCCGCATTACCCTGTAATCCGAGCGTATTTCAGACGATCTTCGGCAAACAATCCGACAGGTCGTCTGAAAACAGAAGTCCGAATATCATTCAGAAAGATTAGACATGAGCTTAGTTGAATTGAAAGTGCCCGACATTGGCGGACACGAAAATGTAGATATTATCGCGGTTGAAGTGAACGTGGGCGACACCATCGCCGTTGACGATACCCTGATTACCTTGGAAACCGACAAAGCGACGATGGACGTACCTGCCGAAGTTGCGGGCGTGGTCAAAGAAGTCAAAGTCAAAGTCGGCGACAAAATCTCCGAAGGCGGTTTGATTGTAGTCGTTGAGGCCGAAGGCGCGGCTGCCGCTCCTAAAGCCGAAGCACCTGCTGCCGCCCCTGCGCAAGAAGCCCCTAAAGCTGCCGCCCCTGCACCGCAAGCCGCGCAATTCGGCGGTTCTGCCGATGCTGAGTACGACGTAGTCGTATTGGGTGGTGGTCCTGGCGGTTACTCTGCTGCATTCGCTGCAGCCGATGAAGGCCTGAAAGTTGCCATCGTTGAGCGTTACAAAACCTTGGGCGGCGTTTGCTTGAACGTCGGCTGTATCCCTTCCAAAGCCTTGTTACACAACGCTGCCGTTATCGACGAAGTGCGCCACTTGGCTGCCAACGGCATCAAATACCCCGAGCCTGAACTCGACATAGACATGCTGCGCGGCTACAAAGAAGGCGTGGTTTCCCGCCTGACTACCGGTTTGGCAGGTATGGCTAAAGGCCGCAAAGTGGACGTTATCCAAGGCGATGGTCAATTCTTGGATCCGCACCACTTGGAAGTGTCGCTGACTACTGGCGACGTGTACGAACAAGCTACGCCTACCGGCGAGAAAAAAATCGTTGCGTTCAAAAACTGTATCATCGCAGCGGGCAGCCGCGTAACCAAGCTGCCGTTTATCCCTGAAGATCCGCGCATCATTGATTCCAGCGGCGCTTTGGCTCTGAAAGAAGTGCCGGGCAAACTGCTGATTATCGGTGGCGGTATTATCGGCCTTGAAATGGGTACCGTTTATAGCACTTTGGGTTCTCGTCTCGACGTCGTTGAAATGATGGACGGCCTGATGCAAGGTGCAGACCGCGATTTGGTGAAAGTATGGCAAAAACAAAACGAATACCGTTTTGACAACATCATGATTAACACCAAAACCGTTGCAGTCGAGCCGAAAGAAGATGGTGTTTACGTTACTTTTGAAGGTGCGAACGCGCCGAAAGAGCCGCAACGCTACGATGCTGTATTGGTTGCCGCCGGCCGTGCGCCTAATGGCAAACTCATCAGCGCCGAAAAAGCAGGTGTTGCCGTAACCGACCGCGGTTTCATCGAAGTTGACAAACAAATGCGTACCAATGTGCCGCACATCTACGCCATCGGTGACATCGTCGGTCAACCTATGCTGGCACACAAAGCTGTTCATGAAGGTCACGTTGCCGCTGAAAACTGCGCCGGACACAAAGCTTATTTCGATGCCCGCGTGATTCCGGGCGTGGCTTACACTGCTCCCGAAGTGGCATGGGTTGGCGAAACCGAATTGTCTGCCAAAGCATCCGGCCGCAAAATCACCAAAGCCAACTTCCCATGGGCTGCTTCCGGCCGTGCGATTGCCAACGGTTGCGATAACGGCTTCACCAAGCTGATTTTTGATGCGGAAACCGGCCGTATCATCGGCGGCGGTATCGTCGGCCCGAACGGTGGCGATATGATTGGCGAAATCTGTTTGGCCATCGAAATGGGTTGCGACGCGGCAGACATCGGCAAAACCATCCACCCGCACCCGACCTTGGGCGAATCCATCGGTATGGCTGCCGAAGTGGCGCTGGGTACTTGTACCGACCTGCCTGCTCAAAAGAAAAAATAAGTGTATTCAGTCAGTTGAATTAAACTGCTGACATTGCATTTATTAATCAAAGGTCGTCTGAATCTTTCAGACGACCTTTTCGTCAAACAGAATATTGTCAGTAATAGTGATTTCATTAACGATATAGTGGATTATAGTGGATGAACAAGAATGCGTGCCTAAGCTCCAAGTGAGCCATTTAGTCATGCTTTAAAACAGCAAACAAATGAGTTCGGCAGGATTGATACTGTCCGCGGCTTGTTTCATGCTTATCCATCAACAATAAAAACAAACCGTTTAACGGTTGACCCCATGTTTTCGGAGGTCGTCTGAAACCATATTGAAGAATTTTCAGACGACCTTTCCCCAGTTTTATCAGATACAAGAAATAATTTATGAACGAAATAACCCCGGATTCCACCGTTCCTGAAGCGCACAAACGCTCCATCCGCAGCTTTGTGTTGCGTCAAGGACATATGACTGCGGCGCAGCAGCGTGCCATTGATACGATGTGGCCGCAATTCGGCATCGATTATCAAGATTCCGTGTTGGATTTGAATCAGCGTTTCGGGAGCGACCGCCCCAAGGTTTTGGAAATCGGTTTCGGCATGGGTGTGGCGACTGTTGAAATTGCCAAGCGCCTGCCTGATACCGACTTTTTGGCGATTGATGTGCACGGTCCCGGCGTCGGCAACATTCTGAAATTGATTGAAGAAGAACACATCGGCAATATCCGCGTGATGCGGCACGATGCGGTCGAAGTGGTGGAAAATATGCTTTCAGACGACGTACTCGACGGCATCCACATTTTCTTTCCCGACCCCTGGCACAAAAAACGCCATAACAAACGCCGCTTGGTGCAAACGCCGTTTGTGCAGAAGCTGCTGCCCAAGCTGAAAGTCGGTGGTTATATCCATCTGGCGACCGACTGGGAAGAATACGCGCAGCAGATGCTGGAAGTGTTGAGCGGTTTTGACAATTTGCAAAATACCGCCGCTGATTACGCGCCTACGCCCGACTACCGTCCCGAAACGAAATTTGAAGCCCGCGGCAAACGTTTGGGGCACGGCGTTTGGGATTTGGTTTTCAAACGCATCAAATAAACCGATTGGAGAATCTCCCATGTTTACAGGTATCGTCCAAGGTGTCGGCGAAATCATCGCTATCCGCGAACCGTCCGCCGATTTCCGTACCCATATCGTCAAGCTGCCCGATGGGATGACCGAACATCTGCAAATCGGCGCATCCGTCGCCAACAACGGCTGCTGCCTGACCATTACCCAAATCGACGGCGATGCGGTCAGCTTTGATTTGATGAAAGAAACCTTGGAAAAGACCAATTTGGGTCGTCTGAAAACGGGAGATGCCGTCAACCTCGAACGTGCCGCCCGTTTTGGCGATGAAATCGGCGGACACGTCATGAGCGGGCATATCATGACGACTACGCGGATTACTCGGATAGAGCGCAGCGAGTTTAACCGTACGGTATGGTTTGCTCTGCCGCCCGAACTCAAACCTTATATTTTGAGCAAAGGCTTTGTCGGCTTGGATGGTTGCAGCCTGACCATAGGCGATGTTGCCGAAACGGAATTCAATGTACACCTGATTCCGGAAACTTTGACGCGCACTTTGTTCGGCAGCCGGAAAGAGGGCGACGTCATCAATATCGAAATCGATCCGCAAACCCAAGCCGTTGTCGATACCGTGATGCGCGTGATGGCGCAGCAAAATCCTGTTATATCAGGATAATAGGAGCAAATATGAAACTCGCCGCCTTTTTACAAAAAGCCTATTCCGTTTTGGACCGTCTTGATTTGGTGTTGCCCGAAAAACCCGGCAAAACCGGCTGGAACGCTTTGGCTTACCGTTGGCACAGCGTCGGTAAAAAAGGGATTTTGGAGAGCCTGCCAAACCCGCATACATTCCCGCTTGACCGTCTGGCTGCCGTCGGGACGCAAACCGAAAAACTCAAACGCAATACCGAGCAGTTTTTGGCAGGCCGCTCCGCGAATAATGTTTTGATGAGCGGTTCGCGCGGAACGGGCAAATCCTCGCTGGTCAAAGCCCTGTTGCACGAATATGCCGAACAAGGGCTGCGTCTGATTGAAGTTGATAAGAGCGATTTGGTCAGTTTGCCCGCGCTGCTTTCCTTGCTAAAAGACCGTCCCGAAAAATTCATCGTATTCTGCGATGACCTATCGTTTGAAACCGGCGATGAAACCTACAAAGCCCTGAAAACCGCATTGGACGGCGGTTTGTCGCAAAGATGCAGCAAAGTGTTGGTGTACGCGACGTCCAACCGGCGCCACCTGATGCCTGAATATATGGATGAAAATATCGGGACAACGGGCATACGCGGCGAAATTCATCAAAAAGAAGCTGTTGAGGAAAAAATTTCCCTGTCCGACCGTTTCGGTTTGTGGTTGAGTTTTTATCCGTTCGATCAAAACGACTACCTTCAAGCGGTTGAAAATTGGCTGGGCGACTTCGGCGTGGATTTTGATGAAACGGCACGCAAGGCGGCGTTGCAATGGGCGCAAATGCGCGGCAACCGCTCGGGGCGTTCGGCTTGGCAGTTTGCGTGCGATTGGGCAGGGCGTTTGCCGGAACAACGGGTTTTGGATTGAGTTTTTGGGAAATAGGTCTGCCGTACTGAAATCTGCGGGAGGATAAGGGTAGGGAAAGCTTTTTCCGGTTCAATTTCTTCCAATAGCATCGCTTTAAATCGCCATATTGTTCAAAAGGTCGTCTGAAACAGGATTTCAGACGACCTTTTTGTACAGATCAAACAGGAAGGCGATATGTCAGCGAAGGCAGGAAGAGAGCCAAATCTGGCGTTGGCGCGGATTGAGCAGGTGGTAGAAACGGTGTTGGATTTCCAATTCTTCCACGGCGAAGTCCATGCTCGACAAGTAGCGGGTTTCGACATAATCGCGGGCGTTGTTTTGATCGAAATTATCTGCCGCAAGGATTTTCATAATGACTTGGCGGCGGTTACGGTCTGTGCGGACGAGTTTACGGTATGCTTTGTCCGATGCCTGTTTGTAATCATTACGGATACGGCGCAAAGCATTGTGTTGGTCTTGCGTCAGATTAAGGGAGCGGATGTCGCAATTGGCTTGAAAATCGTCCAGCTTGATATATTGGGGGCCGGCGTGCGCTTGACCGACAGCCGTCAGCAGCGCAACCGATAATGCACAGAGGGGTAAATAAGATTTGAATCCGACAGACACAGCGTTTTCCTAGTTTCCGTAACCGCGCAAATATACCCGATTAGCGTGTGAAAGGCAGTATCCCTCCAGTTAACTTTTGTTAACTTCATATCTTTATTTTATTTCTGACAAAACATATCCTTAACCTATAATTATTTATGCATATGCTTACTTTTGTTAAATATTAATAATGCATAGTTAGTGTTGCGTGAGGCGTTGGTGGTAGAATATGAAAAATTATCCGTTTATCAAACCACACCATCCGACTGGATTTCTATGAACCACAATTTCCGTATTGCGCCCAGCATCTTATCCGCCGATTTTGCCCGTTTGGGTGAAGAAGTAACGAAAGTTATCGAAGCGGGAGCCGATTTGATTCATTTCGACGTGATGGACAATCATTATGTGCCGAATCTGACTTTCGGCCCTATGGTCTGCGCAGCGTTGAAGCCTTATGCCACCGTGCCGATTGATGTGCATCTGATGGTCGAACCCGTTGACGATCTGATTCAGGCATTTGCCAAAGCAGGGGCGTCGATTATCACGTTTCATCCTGAAGCCAGCCGCCATATCGACCGCAGCCTCAGCCTGATTAAAGATGCGGGCTGTCAGGCAGGATTGGTGTTGAATCCGGCAACTCCCGCCTACGTTTTGGAAAACGTATTGGACAGGCTGGACATGGTATTGTTGATGTCGGTCAACCCCGGTTTCGGCGGACAAAGCTTCATCCCGCATACCCTTGAAAAAATCCGTCAGGTGCGGGCGATGTTGGATCAGTACGAAGCGCAAAGCGGGCGGCACATCGCCATCGAAGTGGACGGCGGCATCAAAACCGACAATATCGCCGCCGTCGCGGCGGCAGGCGCCGATACTTTTGTGGCAGGTTCCGCCATCTTTGGCAAGCCGGACTATAAGACAGTAATTACCGAGATGCGTGGACAACTGGCGCAACTTGGTTGAGTCGGCTTTGAGGTCATCTGAAAACAAACGTAGTGGATTTTGCGAAAAGCAATATCATCATGTAGATATAGATTTTAAGGTTTTATTATGAAAAATTATTGGTTTCAAAAAAGTTTGAAATTTGTTGCGGCAGCGATTTTGGCAATCTCTCCGCTGGCTGTGTCAGCGCATGGGATGCATAAGCACAAACCTTTATCGTTGGAAGAATTGCCGGAAATCTGCCGTCAATATTTCGCACGCGCAGACGAGTGTTATAAAAAGGCAGGCAAGAAAGCCGATTTTCAACGCAACAATACAAAATTTTTATTTCAATCGCTGCCTGCGGCAGATTTGGGACAACGGCAACGTATGTGCCAAATTGCGATGGATTCTTTTAAAGAGAAAACAAGCAATCTCCATTGCGAATAGAGTATTACCCATCTTTTTTCAGACGACTTTTGTATGAAAACAGGCTGCACAAAACTGTTTTGTATGGTAAAGTCTGCTTTTAATAACTCGGCGGTTTAAAGCCGTCATTCAGGGGCTGTTTGAATTTAAAATCAGATTTGTTGGAAACGCTGCATCGTTTGCGCGGCGTATTTCGAGAAGCGGGCTGTGTGTCCGTCTGGTTTTAAATTCAAGCAGCCCTTTGCGTTTACAAAAACAGATAGAAGGTAGATTCCCATGCAATCTTGGCAGCTTCCCGAACATGTTGCCGATGTGTTGCCGACCAACGCCCGACAGTTGGAAAGCGCGCGAGAGCAGTTGTTGACTTTGTTCCGAGTGCACGGTTACGAGCTGGTACAGCCTCCGCTGATGGAATACAGCCATTCCCTGTTGACACACATTGACGCGGGTTTGTCTTTGAAAACCATTTTGGTGGTCGATCAGCTGAGCGGTCGGCAGTTGGGCATCCGTGCCGACATTACGCCGCAAGTGGCGCGTATCGATGCACATCTTTTGTCCGCCAATCAAGGGATTAACCGATTGTGCTACGCAGGTCCTGTGTTGCACGCGCGGCCGGAAGGTTTGCTCAATATGCGCGAACCTTTGCAGGCGGGGGCGGAGATGTATGGTTTCACCGACATCCGGGCGGATATCGAGCTGATTGACCTGATGCTCAAAAGCATGAAGATTGCCGATATGGGCGAGGTTTTGCTGTCGCTGGGCCATATCGGCGTATTCCGCGCTTTGTCCGATGCGGCGCATTTGGATGCGGAGCAGTCCGCAACGTTGCTTGCGTTGATGCAGGATAAAGATACCGAAGCGGTCGAAGCGCAGGTTAAGGCTTGGAAGCTGGACGGCATGTGGGCAAAAGCATTCTCGCTGCTGCCGCGTCTGTATGGCGGACGGGAAGTGTTGTCCGCTGCGCGCGAACGATTGCCGGATTTGTCGGCAGTCGGCAGTGCGTTGGACGAATTGCAGGCAGTGTGCGACGCATTCCCGAATCAGAAAGTCCATATCGACTTATCCGAACTGCGCGTCGACAATTATCACACCGGCTTGCTGTATGCGGCATACGGTTCCAATTTCCATGATGCGGTCGCACGGGGTGGGCGTTATGACGGGTTGGGCGAATATTTCGGCCGTGCGCGTCCGGCAACGGGATTCAGTTTCGACTTGCGCAGCTTTATCGGACGTTTGCCCGCCATTGAGCGGCAGCCCGTCGTCTTGGTCGATGCGGAAGATGCCGAAGCGGCTCGCGAAGTAGTTGAAGCCCTGCGTGAACAAGGGCAGTGTGTCGTTGTCGACTACGGTATCGGACACAACGCTTCGGAAGAGATTACAGGTCGTCTGAAAAAGTCGGACGGCGTTTGGCAGGTTGAGAAACTTTAAATACCCATTCATAGCGGATTAAATGCAAATCAGGGTAGGGCGCAAAGCCGTCTTGGTTTGAGGTTGATTCACGATAAATTTTTAATATTAATAGGTTATATGACTATGGCTAAAAATGTTGTAGTAATCGGCGCCCAGTGGGGCGATGAAGGCAAAGGTAAAATCGTTGACTGGCTGGCGGAAGAGACCAGCGGTGTCGTGCGTTTCCAAGGCGGCCACAATGCGGGTCATACTTTGGTCGTCGGCGGCAAGAAAACCATTTTGCGCCTAATTCCGAGCGGCATCCTGCATGAAAACTTGGATTGCTTCATCGGTTCCGGCGTTGTCGTATCCCCCGAAGCATTGTTGGGCGAAATCGACGAGTTGAACGCAGCAGGCGTGAAAAACGTCGAAGGTCGTCTGAAAATTGCGCCGACCTGTCCGCTGATCCTGCCTTACCACATCGCGCTTGACCAAGCCCGCGAAGCTTCGCGCGGCAAAGGCAAAATCGGCACGACCGGTCGCGGCATCGGCCCTGCTTACGAAGACAAAGTGGCACGCCGCGCCATCCGTGTCGTCGATTTACTGCATCCTGAAAAACTGCGTGAAAAACTGGATGCCATCCTTGCCTATTACAATGTCCAACTGCAACATCTGCACAATGCCGAGCCAGTTAAAGTGGAAGACGTGATGGCGGTTATCGAAAAAGTCGCGCCGCGCATTACGCCGATGATTACCGACGTATCCCGCGTGTTGAACGAGAAAAACAAAAACGGCGAAAAACTGCTGTTTGAAGGCGCGCAAGGTACGCTGCTAGACATCGATTACGGGACTTACCCCTTCGTTACCTCGTCCAACTGCTTGGCGGGAGCCGCTTCCGCAGGCGCGGGCGTAGGTCCGCAAATGCTGGATTATGTTTTGGGCATCGTCAAAGCCTATACCACGCGCGTCGGCTCAGGTCCGTTCCCGACTGAATTGTTTGACGAAGTCGGTGCAGGTTTGGCAGAGCGAGGACACGAATTCGGTTCCGTAACCGGCCGCGCCCGCCGCTGCGGTTGGTTTGATGCCGCCGCCCTGAAACGTTCCATCCAAGTCAACGGCATTTCCGGTATGTGCATCACCAAGCTGGATGTAATGGACGGTATCGAAACCATCAATATCTGCGTCGGCTACGAATTGCCCGACGGCAGCAAAACCGACATCCTGCCTTGCGGTTCCGATGCGGTAGAAACCTGCAAACCGATTTATGAAACCATGCCCGGCTGGAGCGAATCCACTTTCGGCGTGAAAAGCTACGACGCATTGCCTGCAAACGCCAAAGCATATTTGAAACGTATCGAAGAAGTCTGCGGTGCGCCGGTAGCCATCGTCTCCACCGGCCCCGACCGCGAAGAAACCATCGTTTTGCATCATCCGTTCGCATAATGGTTTGATTGAAAAAGGTCGTCTGAAAACTTAGGTTTTCAGACGACCTTTTTGTATTGATAGGTGATTTACTTTACCGTCAATTCAATCGCTCTACTTTCGTTGCATTTTTTATGAAAGAGGTCGTCTGAAAAATCGACTGCGGTTTTCAGACGACCCTTGCTCAATCCAATCACTTGCACACGGCGGATACTTTGATTTCGACCGCCCATTCCGGTTTGGCGAGTTTGGCTTCGATGCAGGCGCGGGCTGGGGCGCGGCCGGGGGCTGTCCAGGCATCCCAGGCTTCGTTTATGGCGGCGTAGTCGTTCATATCAGTCAGGAAGATGGTGGCTTCGAGGATGTGTGCTTTGTCGGAGCCGCATTCTTCGAGCCAATGGTCGATTTGCGCCAAGACGTTTTCGGTTTGGGCTTTGGCATCGGCTTCGGGATTTTCGGGAACCATGCCGGAGAGGAAGACGAATCCTCCCGCGCAGACGGCTTCGGAGTAGCGTTCGGTCGTACCGAGGTATCGGATATTCATTTGATATTCCTTGAAGTTGGGGCGCATCGGGTATTTTGCTCCGTCATCGGATTTCGGTTTTCCGATTGGGTCGGAACAAGATGACGGTTATTGTGCAGGGGCTTATGGTAACATTCAGCTTGATTGTCTGCCACAGCAGGCGGGCTGTTTTTGAAAAGATGCGGAAACTATTTTTACGCGTCATTGTCATATTGAGTTTAGGTCGTCTGAATATTATTGGAACTGCATCATGAGCAAAAATACCGATTATCCGGTTACTCCTGCCGTCCGTTTCCTGCGTACACATCAAATTGATTTTGAGCCTTATATTTATGTTTATGAAGAACACGGCGGGACAGCGCAGTTTGCGGATTTGTTCGGCGTGGACGAGCATCAGGTGGTCAAAACCATCGTGCTGCAAAATGAAGCGAAGAAAGGGTTGGTTGTCGTGATGCACGGCGACAAGCAGATTTCAACCCGCAATCTGGCGCGCGATTTGGGTATGAAACACATCGAGCCCGCCGATCCGAAACAGGCAAACAAATGGACGGGCTATTTGGTGGGTGGCACGACGCCCTTCGGTATAAAAAACCAGTTGCCTGTTTATGTTGAAAAAAGTATTTGGGATTTGGATAAGATTTATATCAACGGCGGCAAGCGCGGATTTATCATCGGTATCAGTCCGCAGGCTTTGCGGTCTTTGAATCCGCAGGATGTACAGGTCGCCGTCTAAAGGGATGCAAAACGGTTTTAAAGTCGGGAAACGCAGATTCGGGCAAATTTGAAGGTTTTATAAAAAGAACACAATGCCTGATTTTATATCTGTTTTCATTCTGTCAAACAGCCTGTTATCGTGATTTCACGGTATCGGGCTTTGGCAAACACAAACCAAAGAGGCACACCCTAATATGGAAAACCGTAATTTTTATGAAATTCTCGGCATTTCGGCGGATGCGGACATTGCAGAAATCAGAAAAGCCTATCGCGATTCGGCAATGAAATACCATCCCGATCGTAATCCCGGCAATCCGGACGCGGAAGAGCGTTTCAAGGAAATCCGTCAGGCTTATGATACGCTGATCGATCCTGAACGTCGTGCATGGTACGACGAGTCGCTCCGTGAATTCAGCGGCAGAAACGGGCAGACCGCCAACCAACAGGCCGGCAATACGGCGGAAATGTTACGCCAAGACGGCGACCGTACTTACGTTATGGCGATGTATGCCTTGTTGGCTTTGGGATTGCTTACCTTCGTCATGCCGGTTGCCGGCATCATCTTGGCGTATGTGAAACGTGGCGATATGAGCGACTCGGTTTATAATAACCATGCAGATTATCTGATTAAAACCTTCTGGGGCGGTCTCGCGGGTTTTATATTGAGTAAACTCGCTGCGTTGATCGGACTCGGCGCCGTGGTACTGTTTTTGGTATCGGTTTGGTTTGTTTACCGTCTGGCAGCCGGATTCATCAAGTTGACGGACAACAAGCGCATGTCTTTGGATACTTGGTTCTAAGCGTGACAGCCCGCCTTGTTTTCAGACGACCTTTGCATTCCGGGGTCGTCTGAAATTTTTATAGGGGTCGTTGCGGGAAACTAAATATCAAAACAGGACACAAAGAAGGTCGTCTGAAATCTGTCCGGTGCATCCGACACACTTAATCAAAGGAAAAACATGATTTATTTATTGGCAAGCATATTGTGCAGCGTGTCTGTATCGGTATTGCTCAAATTGGCGCGTAAGAACAAAATCGACGTCGCGCAGGCGGTGGCGGTGAACTACATCGTCGCGGTGGCGTTGACGGCTTGGGTGTTGAAACCCGATTTAAGCAACCCGAAAGCCTTTTTGCCGACTTGGTGGCTGTTTGGCGCGTTGGGCGTGCTGCTGCCTTCGGTGTTTGTGATTATGGGCAAGGCGGTTGACGCGGCGGGTATCGTCAAGTCCGATGCGGCGCAACGTTTGTCTTTGATATTGCCGATTATTTCCGCGTTCGTCATTTTTGGCGAAGCGTTGACCGAAGGGCGGCTGATAGGCATTGCTTTGGCGTTTGTGGCTTTGTTTTGCCTGTTGTGGAAAGCCGACGGCGGCAAGAAATCGGGCGGATTGGGCACGCAAATCATGTTGCTCGCAGGCGTTTGGGCAGGCTACGGCATCATCGACATCCTCTTCAAACAGCTCGCCAAAAGCGGCACGGCGTTTTCCGGCAACCTTTTGGTCGCCTTCAGCCTCGCCGGTATTTTGATGTTCGGCTACCTTTTCTCCCAGTCGACCAAATGGACGAAAGAAGGCGTAATCGGCGGCATCATCTTGGGCGGCTTGAATTTCGCCAACATCGTTACCTACATCACCGCCCACCAAATGATGAAAGATAACCCGACGCTGGTCTTCGCAGGCATGAACATCGGCGTCATCGTCTTGGGAACGCTGGTCGGTGCGATGGCGTTTAAAGAAAAAATCAGCAGCATCAACGCCGCAGGCATCAGCGTCGCCGTCTGCGCCATCGCCTGTTTATTTTACTGGCCGCAGATACGGGGACTTATCGGTATGTAAATATGTAAAAGGTCGTCTGAAAAAGGTTTCAGACGACCTTTTGTCTTACAGAATGTTTTTTCTATAGTGGATTAACAAAAATCAGGACAAGGCGACGAAGCCGCAGACAGTACAGATAGTACGGAACCGATTCACTTGGTGCTTCAGCACCTTAGAGAATCGTTCTCTTTGAGCTAAGGCGAGGCAACGCCGTACTGGTTTAAAGTTAATCCACTATACTTTGATAACAACGGCGCGTTTGCAGCTAGACAACCCATGCAAAACGGTCTAATGTTCCGCCTGCATATGCACATTATTTTATAAACCAATGAATGAGAAGGTAAGAGAAATGACTGTCCGTATCGAACACGATTTGCTGGGCGAACGCGAAATCCCCGCCGAGGCGTATTGGGGCATCCATACTTTGCGCGCGGTGGAGAACTTTAAAATTTCCAATCAAAAAATTTCCGACGTGCCGCAGTTTGTCCGCAGCATGGTGATGGTGAAAAAAGCGACCGCGCAGGCAAACGGCGAGCTGGGTGCGGTAAAACCCGGAATCGCCGCCGCCATCGAAAAGGCTTGCGACGAAGTGTTGCTCAAAGGCCGCTGTCTCGACCAATTCCCGTCCGACGTGTATCAGGGCGGCGCGGGGACTTCGGTCAACATGAATACTAATGAGGTCATCGCCAACCTTGCTTTGGAAGTGTTGGGCTACGAAAAAGGCCGCTACGACATCGTTAACCCGATGGATCATGTGAACGCCAGCCAATCCACCAACGATGCTTATCCGACCGGCTTCAGGCTGGCGGTGTATTACAGCGTCGGCGGGTTGCTGGAAAAACTGGCGTTGCTGAAAGACGCGTTTGCTGCCAAAGCCGATGAATTTAAAGATGTGTTGAAAATGGGGCGTACCCAGCTTCAAGATGCCGTGCCGATGACGGCGGGGCAGGAGTTTCAGTCTTTCCAAGTGTTGCTGGAAGAAGAGATTTTGAATCTGAACCGCACGCGCGCCTTGTTGTTGGAAGTCAACTTGGGCGCAACCGCCATCGGCACGGGTGTGAACACGCCGAAAGGCTACGCGGCTTTGGCGGTGAAAAAATTGTCCGAAGTCAGCGGCTTGGATTGCAAACTGACCGAAAACCTGATTGAAGCGACTTCCGACTGCGGCGCGTATGTGATGGTACACGGAGCATTGAAGCGCACGGCAGTGAAATTATCAAAAATCTGTAACGACTTGCGCCTTTTGTCGTCCGGTCCGCGTGCCGGTTTGAAAGAGATTAACCTGCCGGAAATGCAGGCAGGTTCGTCGATTATGCCCGCCAAAGTCAATCCCGTGATTCCCGAAGTGGTCAACCAAGTCTGCTTCAAAGTCATCGGCAACGACACCACCATCACCTTCGCGGCCGAGGCGGGGCAGTTGCAATTAAACGTGATGGAGCCGGTCATCGCGCAATGTATGTTTGAAACCATCTCCCTCTTGGGCAACGCAGCCGTAAACCTTGCCGACAAATGTGTCAAAGGAATTACCGTCAACCGCGAAATCTGCGAACGCTATGTGTTCAACTCCATCGGTTTGGTTACCTATCTGAACCCGTATATCGGACATGGCAACGGCGATTTGGTTGGCAAAATCTGCGCCCAAACCGGCAAAGGCGTGCGCGAAGTCGTACTCGAACGCGGCCTCTTGAGCGAAGCGGAACTCGACCGCATTCTGTCGCCCGAGAATCTGATGAACCCACATTTATAAGGTAGGGCATAGAGAAAAGGTCGTCTGAAAGCCTATGGACAAGGTTTTCAGACGACCTTTGTTCGTTGTATCCTTTCATTATGTTTCACGGTATAGGGAAATTTTCAGGCAATTCAATTTCTTTGATCAGGCTGTTATCCGCTTTTTCAGACGACCTTGAGGAGATAACTGATGAAGCGGATAAACGCTTGTGGGTGAAGCGTTGGTGAATGTGAAAATTTTGAAATAGGTAGATGATCAAATAAGGGTAGAAAAATGTGTAGTCATGAAATTAGCAGTGTCAGTGATTTGCTTGAAATTTTAAAAGAGATTGGAGAGCCTGAACAGGGGCATACTCGTTTTTTCCGAGGGCAGGCGGATGTACGGTGGCGTATGTTGCCGGGCATTTATCGGGAAGGTTGCGAGTATTTAATCGAAAATGAACATAAAATCATTAAAGACACGTTTACTAATTGCCCCGATGACTTTTCCCCTGACGATACTTTATTTGAAAAATTAGTAAAGTTGCAGCATTACGGATATGCGACACGTTTGCTGGATTTAACTGCCAATGCGTTGGTTGCCTTGTATTTTGCAGCGTGGAATAAAGAGCATCATGATAAAGATGGGGAGTTGATTATTTTAGATATTCCCGATGAGGAAGTGAAATATGGGGATAGTGATACAGTAGCGGTTTTGTCGGCGCTTTCATTGCAGCCAGAAACTTTTAATGCTTTTGAATGTGCAAGTAATGGTATGGCAACTTCGTTAATAAAAGCAATTGAAGATATGATTAATAATCAAAAAATTAGAGATTATCTGAAGGAATCTAAATTAGACCAAGATAAAGAAATTTGGACGGGGAAAATGAAAGAAGTGATAGAAGCTGCATTCCAAGTTGTGAGCGATACTGATGGTGGTAAGTACTTCAAAATTGCATTTAATGAGCAAAAAGAAATTAGCTCGTTGATTCACGATGTGCGGACAGATAAACCCAGCTTTCTTCCCGTTATCAATCCTTATGATTTTGGGCGAATTCTCTGTGTCCGTGCCAAATTGAATAATGCCCGTATTTCTCGTCAGCAGGGTTGTTTTCTACTATTTGGTATTGCCGGTGAAAAATTGCATCCCCCATTAATACCTGACGGATGGCAGCGTAAAGCGGAAAATGGTCAGAAATTTATTGTCAAAAATAAAGAGTCCATTATGGAGGAATTGAAATTTTTTGGTATCAGCAAAAAAACTTTGTTTCCAGAATTGGAATCTCAAGCAGAAGAAATTATGTCTCAATACAAGCCTAAACAGCATGGAGAAAATCGTTGAGATGAGTTTCTACTGACAGTTTTGCAATGATTTTTATAGTGGATTAAATTTAAACCAGTACGGCGTTGCCTCGCCTTGCCGTACTA
>OJLB01000524.1_pt1 | contig 16525 bp, 8 predicted proteins | sample 1596861 | NCBI WGS metagenome assembly OJLB01 (sample SAMEA3904681, study PRJEB24821) | metagenome | biome: Builtin; feature: hospital; material: surface | place: USA | collected 2013-06-06
TCTACACGTAAGGAGTCGTCGGCAGCGTCAGATGTGTATAAGAGACAGCTCCATGTCATCAATGGTCGTGCGGTCCATCATCGCTGTCAACGACGAGCCCATCAGGCTTCCAACGAAAAATCGAAAAGCACCGCTCTCTGTTGCAACAACAGCCGTCAACTTCCGAGGGTTTGTGCAAAAGTCGGGTCCACTGTTTGTGTTCCAAGATGCTGTGGAATCCACCCTCATGTGGGATGATTGGCCATGGACGACACTATGGATGGGCATTTGGGCCGTCGTATCATTACACCCGCGTCTTTTTCTCTGTGTTCCGCCTGCCATCGCTCTCACTATTATGTGCAATACATTTTTCATACGCTTTCCCTTGACTCACGAAGACCGCAACAAGGCACCATGCGATGCCTTGCGCGCTTCCTTTAATGTTCCAGACATGCTGCGCGATGAGCCAAAAGCTCCTCCCATTGAGCCTCGACCTGTTAAAGAAGGTGAGCTCAAGTATTTCATGCATATGCGGGACATCCAGAACATGATGCGACTTATCATTGATGGTTATGACAGTATTTCACCGATCGTCAAATATCTTAACTGGTCTGATGTGCCACGCACACTTCGTATATTTCAAATATGTATTGTTGCACTAATAGCAGCATACTTTGTCGCACCTTTGATTCCATGGCGTCTTGCTGCCTTCTTTGGAGGTGAGCTGGTTCTTGTCGCGCATCACCCATGGCTAAAGCCCGCTATGGAAGCTGTGAAGAAGCAATCCAGAGATTCACCTAGCCGCTTCAAGTCAGCACAGCGTCAGCATCGTTTGAAGCAGCGCCTCATTGATATGCTAGATGAAGACCGATTGCCCGAGTTTGTGTGGCAGCGCGGATGGAAAGATGTGGAAATGTTTGAAAACCAACGCTATCAACCTGGTCGCCGAAGTATTTCGAATGATTTAAACTGGTCTCCACGCCATCTTCGGGCAGACGAACGTCGGCCATGGACCCGGGGTATCGACGGTTATTCTGTCGATATCACGGCTCCGACTGACTTCCCACTTCGTGCTGATGACGTAGACTATCAGCTCGATGAGGGGTATGAATGGATCGAGGGAGAAAATTGGAGAATTGACTGGGGTGGGGCTTGGAGCTCCGTGGGTGTGGATGATCATGGCTACGTGTACACGGACGCATCGTGGTGCCATCCAGCACCCTATGCCTATGGAACTGATGAATCTGCGCCCAAGTCACCATTTTATTGGTCACAGGATGAAGATGACAATCAATCTACCGACATGGACTCTGACATAAGTGCTCTAGCCGTTACACGACGCCGACGCTGGCTTCGCCGTGCGGTGCGTGTGAAAAACCCTGGGTCATCGAAATGTGGAGTGACACCGAAGGGGACTTGACGCATCAAGCGAAAATCGCGGCTACTCCCGGTCCGACAGTGTGCCCGATGCACGTGCCACGATCGGCGATTTCCGCCTATACTTGGCCACTTGCGTGCCACCTATTTAAAAGTGACGATCAAAGGCTACCTGGTTCCAGATTACCATGACCGTGACTTGGGAGAAGCCCCAACTGTCGGAATCGCACGCTAATGTCATTCGTGCTACTTTGCCCCTGGTAGGTGAGCATATCAATGAAATTACTAGTCTATTCTACAAGACTATGTTTCAGAATCACCCTGACTTGATCAAGGACCTCTTCAATCGTGGAAACCAAAAACAGGGCGCCCAACAAAAGGCCCTGGCTGCTTCGGTAGCTGTATTCGCGTCAAAGCTTGTGAGTGAAAACGAGGGGCTCCCCGCTCATCTTTTCTCGCGCATTGGACACAAGCACGCTGCATTGGGTATCACGGCGGACCAGTACCAAATCGTGCACGATAACTTATTTTATGCCATTGTCCAAGTACTTGGTGCTGATACGGTGACTGCGGAAGTTGCTGAGGCTTGGGACCGTGTCTATTGGCTCATGGCCGACATGCTCATCAAGTTTGAGAAAGGACTTTACGATGAGGCGGGTGTCGAACCTGGTAAGGTGTTCCGCCAGGTCAAGGTTGTTCAGTCTGACAAGTTGACCGACGATGTAACTTTATTCAGCATCGAAAGCACTGATGCGTCCAAGCCGTTACCAGCTCATAAGCCGGGTCAATACATTTCCGTGCGTGCTCGTCTACCAGATGGCGCAGGCCAGCTGCGTCAGTATAGTCTCGTGGATGACGGTGTCAAAGCAGGTCGTCTAAGCTTTGCTGTCAAGGCTGTCAGCGCCACCGAAAGTGCACCAGCAGGTGAAGTATCGAACTGGCTTTCAGAAAATGCCCGGGTTGGTACGGAGCTTGAGGTGTCACTGCCATTTGGCGATCTGGTGTTGGATACCGCGAGCTCCGCACCTGTGGTGCTTGTTTCTGCCGGTATTGGTGCTACCCCTATGATGGGCATGCTTTCGCGCCTTGTGCACGACAAGTCTGAGCGCCAGATCATTGTTCTTCACGTCGATAAGTCAGCTGCTACGGACGCGTTCGCTTCGCAGGCCAAGCAGCTCGTTTCGAAGCTCTCCAACTGCCGCTTCCATTCTTGGTATGCAGAGGGCACTTCTGATGACACTACGACTATCGGTGAGAAGCTCAACCTCGGCAAAGAATCCTTGCCAAAGGATGCACTCGTGTACCTTTGCGGCTCGACAGAATTTCTTCAGGCGGCTGCCAAGGATCTGAAGGAAACTGGCATTCCTGAGGACAATGTGCAATTCGAGCTTTTCACGCCAAACGATTGGCTCATTAGTTGATAGACGTTTCTATGCGCATCCAAGTACTAGTCCTAGCGCCACCTCTCATATTGCAATGTATAACTGAGCTACGACATCGTCCACCGTCGCTTTCAAGTTCCTCCCACTCGTACATATCAGCTAATATTGCTATTCTATATCCAGCCAGTAACATGCTGTATCTTTTTTGAATTATATGAACAGAATATGATCATTTAATCATCGAAGGTCATTTTCTTACCCGTAGAAGGGGCAATGGCTCCAGAACGGGCACTTCCTGATGCAGAGCGGGCACCACCGGCACGTCCTCCCCAACCGCTGTCGCGAGGACGACCAGTATGACCACCTCGAGGTGCGCCACGCGAGGAGTTGCTGTTATCACGCTTACCAGCAAAGTCAATGCGAATGGGACGGCCGCCCAAAGCTTGACCATTCATGGCTTCCAGTGCCTTGGCTGCATTTTCTTCTGAGGTGAACTCCACATACCCAAAGCCCTTGGGACGACCAGACTCGATCTCTTTGGGAAGACGAACACCCGCTACCTCACCAAACTCGGCAAATGCGTTCCAAACATCGTCTTCTGTCAATGCCCAAGCGAGACCGCCGATAAAGAGGGTGTTGGAAGGTGCACTCAGCTCATCCTTAAAATGTTTGGCCCGAGATTCGACACGCTCCTGAGGGCCGCGAGGAGGCTGCAGATCCACACGAAGAGCACGACCATCGAGTTCTTTACCATGAGCTTCCTTCGAAGCGCGAAGCGCTTCAGCCGATGAGGCAAAGTCGACGTATCCAAAGCCGCGGCTACGACCGGAGTCACGATCGCATTGCACTCGTGCATCAAGTACGGTGCCGTATTGCTCGAATTCACTCTTGAGCCAGTCATTGTCAACATTCCAGCTCAACTGGCCAACCCACAGGGTCTTGATTCCTGTGTCTTCCGACTGATCGACTTTGGACTTTTTCGTGGTTTTCTGCTCCTCCATTTCATCTGACTTGCGCTTCTTGTTGACACTAGTCTTCTTGGACTCTGTATTCTTGTCCGATTCAGATTCAGAGTCGGAATCCGAGTCGGAATCCGAGTCTGAGTCTGAGTCTGAGTCTGAGTCTGAGGATTCAGATGAGTCCGAATCCTCGTCTGAGTCAGAGCTTTCTTGCTTTTCCGAGTCCTCTTCTTCAGAGTCATCCGAATCGTCCGAGTCAGAACTCTCAGACTTCTCTGAGACCTTCTTGCCATCATCGTCAGAATCGTCATCGTCAGAGTCGTCAGAATCATCTGAATCTTCAGATTCCGAGCTTTGTTGCTTCTTTTCAGAGGGGTTTGCGTCATCGTCAGAGTCATCAGAGTCGGAATCTGACTCCGAACTCGAGTCTGACTCATCTTTGACATTCTTTTTTGATTCATCGCCCTTGTTTGAGTCGTCCGAGTCGCTCGAGTCTTCTTCTGAATCATCTTCTGAGTCGTCATCTGAGTCGTCCGAGTCACTAGATTCGTCAGAATCATCAGAATCATCAGAGTTGCTAGAGCTATCAGAGTCGTCAGAGTCGTCAGATTCCGAGTCTTCTGAATCAGATGAGTCTTCGTCCATAGGCTCGGGCTTTTTCGACTTTTTAGAGCTCTTCTCAGCAGGAGAAGAAGCCTTCTTTATTCCTTTCTCTTCATTCTTCGGCTTAACATCGCTTTTAGGCGCGGCTTTTGCCGACACAGCGGCAGATTTGTCTTTTTTGCCCATCTTGAAACGAAGATGACGGCGATGAAGCAAAAAATTTTCGACAGATACTTTTTTTCAAGAAAAATATTCGTATGATGACTAATCTAACGTGGAGAGCTATTGATCGAACACCAAGGGGCGCCGTGGAGGAAGCGAGGGCGCAGGACAGACAAGAGCCGGCATACCTGTACCGACTGTCTGCGCAGGATTACCCATGATAATACACTCACTTACGCCAGCGATAGAGTCAGATTTTCCATATAGCGCAGCGTCGAACAAGTGATCGGTGGTTTTCTCGAATGACGCAAGCATAAGGACTGAATCCTTCATTTTTGCCACGCCGAACCTTGTGATACCCAAAACTTCACCTTTGTACGTCATGACATCGGCCAAGAGCATGACGTGACGGGGATCAATGGACATACCGTGACTGGCCATAGTGTAGTCGATTTCACGGTAGATAGAGTTACGAGCGGCCTCAATACCTAATACTTGTTGCATTTCCATCACGTGGTTCGTATATGTTTGTGTTCCCACCACACCTTCTGTAGTCATGACTTCGCGTAGACCGTAGCCTTCAACTAAAAGCTTTCGTTCGTTCTTTTCATCGCTGATTACAGCACGGCTTGCATTCGGAATGCCCTTGATAACGACTTTGGGAAGCTGCCGCTTGAGATGTTTGAGGGAGTAGTAAACATCCTTCTCCTTGTCATCTGAGTGGATATAAATGTGCAAAGCGTTCTGGTTTGGCTGTACGATTACGCGTTCCTCTTTGATCTTCATGCGAGGCATGTTCACAATGGCGCGCTTTATGTCGTCCAGGGTAACTTCCAACTGCAGTTTTTGGATGGCGTCCATGTCAATTTGCACACCTAGATATGTATAATTTCCAGCCCAAACCTCTTCGATGACTGATGCGATATCGCCCAAGTAGGTCTTTTCTATGCGACCTTTCACGATACGAGCTGCCCGCTCATTCTTCTCACTCACAAGCTTGGCTGCAATAATCGGCGTATTGATAGCTTTGGCAGCATTGATGATCTCCTTGATACGTGGTACACCCAGCGTCACATTCATGGATGCGACACCAGCAAAGTGGAAGGTCTTCAGAGTCATTTGAGTACCAGGCTCACCAATCGACTGAGCACCCACTGCACCCACTGCTGAGCCAGGCTCGATCTTAGCGCGCATGTACTTTTCCCAGCACAAATACAAGAACTCGCGGATAGTCGCCTCGGAGACACGCGCTTTATTTTCCACGATAGCACGCTGGGCCTCATCAGCGCCCAAAGACAAGTCTGTGTCAGCATCAAAGTCGCCATCGCGAGTCAATGCCGGGTACATGCCGTACACTTCACGCGTACGAGCCATGTGTTTCGCGATTTTATCTTGGCAAAAGTCGCGCACCTGCTCGATATACTTGGCAGTACAGAGGCGCTGGAATCGATCTTCAGAGAGTGCCTCATCGACCATGTCCATGACTTCGTATGGCAGAAGGTAGCGGCTGGGTATATCAGCCGTTTTTGCAGCAGCATGAAGGAAAGTGCGATGGTATTCAACTGGAAGAGCATTGCCCTCGAGTTCAGCAGGATCCAATCCGTCGTCGCCATAAAGGAACTGCACGACACCGCCTTCGGAATTGCGAACGGAGAAATCGTAGTGAGTCGACAGGTCTTCGAGCGCTTTCATCAGTCGCCGCTGCATGTAACCCGTTTCAGCGGTCTTGACGGCTGTATCTACCAGACCCTCACGCCCACTAATAGCATGAAACAGGAACTCGGTAGGCTCCAGGCCTGAGAAAAAGCTGTTGCGTACGAACCCTTTCGATGGGGGATCCTTGGATTTCTTGGGGAAATGCGGTAGCGAGCGGTCTTGGAATCCATTCGGGACTCGAGATCCAGAGATGATTTGTTGTCCGACACACGCGACCATTTGGGCCACATTGATCTTGGATCCTTTGGAGCCGCAAACGGACATGAGAAGGGCCGCATTGTGCCGGCTCAGCTCTGTCATGCAAATTTCACCGACATCACTGCGCACACTTGAAAGGACACCTGAAATCTTGCTTTCGAGCGTCTGCTCCTGATTGCAACCGGGCAAGTTTTCAAGCTTGCCGCGCTTAGCCATGTCGATAAGATCCGAGCATTGGCGATACGCTTCCTCCACGTGCTGGTCTTTGGTCTTACGCAGTCGATCGCCCGGTGTGACATCACCGATACCGAGAGAGAAGCCTTGGTTACAGAGCCATCGAGCGCATGTTTTGGCGAGGCGGTTCATAGCAGCCACAGTGGCATCTGGTCCATAGTCGCGCAAAATCACACCGAATACAGAATGCTTGTTACCATCGCCGACCGTGGCTTTATCCATGACACCACACAGTACTTCGCTGTTTTGGATGACAAGGTAGCCGTCGTTGGGCGACATTTCCTTGGGATGGCCATCACGCGGCTTTTCAAACGTGCGACATCGGGCTTCTAGGTTGACGAGCACCGACGAAGACTTGCTCGGGCGGATGAGCGTACTGAACAGCTGCTTGCCCGTCCAAAGACGCACTGGTTTCTGGATGGCCGGGGGCGGGATATCAATGTGCAGTGTAGCGTCACCAAAGTACGAGCATAACTGTACAAACTGTGCGCGAGTAAAGAAGCGGTCGCGACGAGATATAAGGTAAGAAGCAGTGATGAAGTCCTGGATTGCAGCAATGATGGGCTCTCCGTTCCGTGGCGTTACGAGATTGTGCCGGACACCCATAAGCGTGAGCGCCTCTGTCCGCGCCTCTTCCGTCTGAGGTACATGCATGTTCATTTCGTCACCATCAAAGTCGGCATTGTATGGGTTGCACACACATTCGTTCAGACGGAATGTTCGCCATGGCCGGACCTTGACGCGGTGGCACATGATCGAGAGCTTGTGTAGACTCGGCTGACGATTGAACAACACGATATCGCCATCGCGTATATGTCTTTCGACAATGTCTCCGACACAGAGGTTGGCGGCAATGTCGTCCCGCATGCCAGGGAACTTGAGAAAGCGCTTAAAACCATCACGACCGTTGACGTGGTAGTTGGCGCCTGGATGTGTATCTGTCCCGTTGCGCACAGCCGCGCGCATGGATTCAATATTATGCGCAAAGACACGTTCTGGATATGTGAGAATCTTGGCGACGCGTTCCGGCACAGCGATTTCATCGATGGCCAGGTTCGGATCAGGCGAAATGACGGTTCGGCCAGAGAAATCGACACGCTTGCCGCTCAAGTTACCGCGGAACCGACCCTGCTTACCCTTGAGGCGCTGGCAAAAGCCACGTATGGGCTTGTGCCCACTCATCGGCGGTACGCCGGGCATTTCCGAGTTGATGTACAGAGCCACACTGAGCTGAAGAAAGTCCCATTGTTCCACCAGCTGGGCGGTCGTCGTGCCTTTGCTGCCTTTGGTCAGACCAGACTTGATGATATTGTTCGTAAAGACAATCTCGGTCAGTTTCACGGTGAGATCGTCTTCGTTGGTGGCGCCATCCTGAGCCACGCTAGGGCGAATGCACACGGGCGGCACGCAGATATACTGCCAGATATACTCCTCTGGGCGGCCGAACTGCGGTTTGAGTCCGAGCAGCTCGCAGTCCTCGTCAGAGATGCGGCGGAACAAGTCGAGTACGCGCAGTGGATTCAAGTCTTCCTGTGCCTTGTTCAGGTGAGGCGCCAATTCGCCGTGACCCATTTGGACGGCGGTCGTAAACGTCTTGCGGAAATCCAGCTGCTCTTCTTCGGTCTTTTTCTGTCGAAACTTTTCGTGGACGATCTTGAGCACGCCTGCCTTTTTCACCGTGCCGTTGGTCGAGCCACAGTGTGGGCAGTAGAGGACTTTGCGCGCCGCTGTATTCACGGCCTTGAATGTCTGGGTGCGCTGCAAGTTCTCGAGGCCTGGCCGACGGAAGCGACGGAGAAAACGACGGCGATCTGGCTCCTCGAGCAAGATGCGTGAACACGACTTGCACACCATCTGGAGAATACTCACAATGTGCTTGAAGAAACCGACGTGGAACACGGGCAGGACCAACTTGATGTAGCCATAATGGCCCACACAGTCAGCCATGCGGTGACCACATGTCTCACAGGTGCTCACTTTGTCGCTCACACCCATGCGCCGGTCTAGTACACCGCCTACTCGTGGCTGCCGATCAGGCAAGTTGTATATGTCGCGTGTGACCACTTCGAGCTCGGCCAGGTTGACAATCTCTTGCTTGGACATGACGCCAAACTGAATGCTCTTGATTTTCTTGGGCGCATCCTGCACGACGAGCTCTTTCATTTTCGTGGGCAAGCGCAAGCAGCGTCGACCGACGATGTGGCGCTGCCCGTCGTCGTAGGAAAAATCGCCGCGAGCTCAAAAAATCCATGCTTTGTCAGCCCAGGCACAGCAGCGCCTCCATCCCTCTGTCGTAGGATGGACGACCAACGAGGGCCGCGAGTAGCGCATGCGCTACTGACACAGGCAGCGACACGGGCACATGCTACGCCATCGCTGCTCGATGACATGGCTGCGGTGACCCAAGTGGATCCCACCGAGGCACCTGCGTGGGCTCACGTCCTCCTCGAGGCGGTAGCTGGTCGTGCGCGGGATGTGGCCGTGGTCATGGGATTCGTGTGCCTGTCGCAAGTGCCGTTAGCGACGGCGCTCGTGGACCAAGGCGTCATGGATGCCGTATTGGCACATGCAGAATGTGACGAAGATGCCTGTGCAGCGGCGCACATGCTTAGTGAAGGTGCATCCCATGCGCCGCTGCGGTCTCAATTGGCCGCTCGAGAGGCAGTCACACAGTGGCTTGCCTCCCAGTCAGAGGCGAGTGCACCGCTACGTGCTATTCTCGATCTCGTGCACATCAAGCTCGCTATACAGACCGACAAGGTCTTGCCAGACGACGTATGCTGCGCTGCATGGACGTCAACCGTGTCGTTTCTAGAGACCACGCCACCTCCGGCGCAGGTTTCGGTGCCTCTGTATTTTGAGCCGGCGTACACGGCGTATGGAGACGCACTTGAATCGCTCTACTACCTCGTATCGCGACCCGCCCTGCGCGTCGCCCTCAGCGAGCGAGGAGCCATGCTGCGAAAACTGGGCGCACTCTTAGACATGCCCAAAAAGTCCCTTTTTCCGGCGCGCAACGCTTCTGGCCCACAAGTGTCCGTATACAGTGATAAGGACGCTCCTGCACCACTTGCTCCTGCGCATGCGTTCGTGATTGTGTCGATTCTCACGACCATGACAGCATACCTGCCGCAGCGCAGCGCACAGGACCACCACATCCATGCTCTTCGCCGCTCGGCGATGCAGAAGGCGGGGCAGGACGTGCAAGATGACGATGCCGATGAACGACTCCAGCCCGCTGCTGTCCAGCGCCGTGTACGTGCCCTGGTGGATGCGGACATTGTGCCACGCCTCGTCTCTCTCGCGACGCAGCCGCAGCCTGACCAGCTGCGTCAAGCACTGCAGTCTTTGTTCCTCGCGCTTGTGACCGAACAGGATGCGGCGTTCCGTGGGCGTCTCATACAGCAGGGTCTCAGCCGAGCGCTGCTGGCCCAGGCCCAACATGTTTATACCCAGGAGGAGACCGACAACTTGTTGCCGCTACAAGCTCTGGCTAAACTGAGTGTGTCCACAGATCCAGCGCTCTTGTATGGCTTAGACGGCACACCTGCGCGTGCAGCAGCATACCTTGCCGTCTTATTTCTCGCACCATCCGCGACGCTGCTGCAGGTATTCGAGGCCACATTGGCGCTCACGAACCTCGCCAGCATGTCGCCCGCGATGGCGTCGTGCGTCGCACATGCCAAGTGTGCGTCCTCTGAACATGCAGATGTGCAGGCGGCCATTACACCTATGTTTCTGCAGTATGAATCAGACATGTTCCGATGCGCGCTGCTCGAGCTGCTGTGTAACCTCGCTCAGGATGAATCGACGTTTATCTACTGGTCTGGTGAGGACCAAGTTTCGTCCGACGATTCGTCAGACGAAGTATTGCGGCTGCATACGCCGTACGGGCGTATCCGGTTTCTCCTGACGCTCCTAGACGTCTCGGATGAGCATGTGCCGCTCCTCAAGGCCGTCACGGGCCTGTTGGCCACGCTGTCGTCCTCGCCTGCAACATGCGAGCTACTAGTTCGCATGCCGCCCGAGTCCGTTCACGCCCTGGTGGATGTTCTCACGTACTCGTACGCCTCACCTCTGGCCATGTACGAGCTAGCTCTCCGTGTGATGACGATCATTTCGAGCCTCACGCAGTATGCCGCCTGGCTGGGTCCGTCGCGCTCCGACCAAGTCCGTACATGTCTTTCGCACCTGCTTCCTGCTGTACGACAATTTGTGCAGGCACAGCACAAGGCAACGTCTATGGAGCCACTACAAAAACAGGTACTTGCCGTCGCCCTCGACATCTTCCAGACGATTACTTGATGCGCACGGAAACAGTGGGCACTTCTACATCCTCACCGTTCAGATCGTCAGCCATGATCTCGATACTGAGGTGCCGCACATGCGGCTCAACCGGCTTCTTCGTGACGTGCTCGACCAACTCGCGCAAACGCATGGGCAGACGCTCCTCCTTCTTCTTGGGCGGCATAAAATCGGCGTACAGCATCGCCATATTGCCCGACACGAGCGTGACCTCCAGGCCATGCTCACGATGGAAGTACTCGAGAAAGTCGCGCAATGGCATATCCTCGACGTCAAAGCGCGACCACAATGTCCATTCCCGGTCATTGTACTTGTGCACCGGTGCGGCAATGGGGTCACTGAATGCGATGAAGGGCAGCGCCAAGTTCACGAACGCATTGGAGTACGACTCAATGTCGCGCTTGTTGTCCATCAGCTTGTACATCTCCAAATTCACCAGACCCGTAACGAGCGCCGTTGTCGTGGCAATCGCCGGAATAATCTTGCCAGCGATGCCCTTGGTCGTGTAACGGTCGACCGGCTCGATTTGGTAGTTGGTGGCACGCAGATTCGAGGCCGCCGTAACAAAATCAATGTGGTGGTTCGTGTCGTCGTCTTTTTCAAACTCGGCCGGCGTCAGACGATAGCCTGCCATGGAAGCAGGGGCCGGCAGACTCGAAACGACCTCCTCCAGGCTCGCCTGGTCTTCCGCCGCGTTTGTGCTTTGGCCAGGCGCCGGATCACTGTCGTTGATCTGTACCTTGGCCTCTTTCGGCACAAACTCGGGCACCTGGACTTGAGACGCCACCTGGGCAATGTGTCCCACATCCGTAGAGCCATTCAAGCCATAGTTGAAGGCATGTAGATTCGCTGTCGCCACAATGTAAGCCATGTGCAGCTCATTGTGAGGATCAAAGACCAGAGGCGACGGCGCTCGCTTCGGACCACTCCAGAATGGCTGTCCTGTCGTGGTCTTGGCATCGTGCGGCAGATTGAAAAGGAGCTGCTTGATCATGTTGACATAGTTCTCTTCAAACTTGAGACGAGCCCAAACAATACACGCGTCAAATGACTGAGGACGAGCATCAACAAGGTATTCTTTGATCTGCTCGACCTGCTGTCCGTATCCAGAGTCGCCCGACGATGACAGTGACGACAAGTAGTCACTCTGCGACAGGTACTGGTTTACATTCGCCACAGGCTTCTGGAACAGCTCATCGAATTGCTCTCGCGCCCATTGTATCGTGTGCTCAATCTGATTCGGGAAGTTCTTAAGCGTGCACACGGGAATCGACTTCTCCGGCGGGTCATGCGACGACGCGTACGACTCGGTCAGATCGGGCACGACGACCTGAGTGTTGCCCTTGGTGCCAAGTGTCCCTGACTCGAGGAGTGGCTTGCGGAAAAAGACACAGCGACTGTCCATATAGTTACGCGCCGCCACATTGTCCAGTGCATTTGTCACGCCATCAATTTGAGCAAAAAAGTCCTGGTCGTATAAATCCTCCGTCTCGGGCCCCACACGCTGCTGGAACGTCTTGATCTTTCCAGACAGGTCAGGATTCATTGCTGCCACGGCGGCAGCAGCTGTGTCTGCCTTGAATTTACCCACATCCTGAGTACGGAAGAGAAATTGGCGGTTTAGGTTGCTTTTTTCAATCGTGTCCAGATCTGTCACATAGATCTGGCCCTGGGGACCCGCACCAAGACCCATCATGCTCCAATTCTTGAGCATTTCGCAGCCAATAGCTCCACTTCCGACAAGGAACTGGCGCGTGTTTCCGATGCGCTCCTGGAACGTCTTGCCGAATACAGCGATTTGGCCGTCATATCGCGATTGTTGCGGCGAAAATTCAGATTCGGGCAGGTTGGGCACATCTTTAGGCAGCGCCTCGAGTACGTCAGCGTACATGTGTTGCATCAGAGGGTGGAACTTGCCACTGCACGCCTTGAGCACTTCTTGTGCCACAAAACCACCGATGAATGCCACCATAGGCGAAAGATCGCCCGTTGCCTGGTACGAGAGCTCCGTGAGAATCCAGTTCGAAAGCTTTGTGGCTTCTTCACCCTCAGGAAGCTGGTTTCGAGACTGCATGATGTCGCGAGCCAAAGCAAGTAGGGCGTTGGCGTCATCGGCATTACGCGGGCGAGGTGAGTGGCCGTTCTTTTCTTCATAGGCTGACAGTGCCTCGAATCCAATGTGCAGGATCATGGACCGGTCTATCTTGGCAAAGTCAGAGAAGAGAAATTCAGGTGCCTGCTGACTCTCACGCAACGACTTGAAGTTGAGTATTTCAGGCATCTTGACTTGCTTGAATATACCGCCACCCCTGTACTCGCCAAAAGATCTCGTATCTCCAATCGTGAATGTGTAGGGACCCTTGACAGTGACACGGCGAGGCTCGATGCCATTCAGCTCCGACATGCCCTGCACCTCGGTGAATGTGACATAATCGCCATCTTGCAAGCCGTGGCGCTTCTCATCGATCGTCGTGACCAGGCCTTCCTCATCGTGCGTGACAGACACAATCATACTATCCAATGGCTGCTCGCCGTTGGTATCCTTGCACACGAAGTGGGAGCCAAAGTCATTAAAAACCGTACCGAACAAGCCACGCACATCGGCTGCAATAAAGTGTGTCGAAGTGTTATGTGTCAAGTCGTTCACGCGCAGCTGTTCATTCAATGGTGTATGTGTCAGTACAACGACCTTGAATGACTCCAATGTGGCCTTATCCAGCGAAGGTACATCCAGCACCTTGATTGGGACGTATGAGTTGAGCTCAGAGAGACGTGAAGCTGTAGCTGACGCGCGTGTCACCCCAGGTTGACCCACATCCTCGTTCCGCAAGAAGAATTGGGAGCTAAGGTCGGCCACGGAGACAGGGGCGGGGTCGTACAATGTCACACTCTTAACGCCAGCCAAGGCAATGTTTTTCGCGATCTCGGCGCCAAGACCGTGCAAGCCCACGATGAGCACATTGCTCGACGACATTTGTCGCATGGCATCGTGTCCAAGCACGTATAGCTGCCTGCTGTACAGCGACTCGTCAATCGTAGGTTGAGACATGACAGCCGTGAAAAGCCAACGTATCGACACGCCCACCGCCACGCCACACGCCTTACGTGGGTGGTTCCGTGCATGACGTGTGCTTATGTCATCATATAAGGTGTGTGGCGCCGGCGACTTTTTTTGGATGGTGGGTCGCCGCCAAGCGATTTGACGGGGCGATCTGACAGGTCTGCCTACCAGGCCACATACTCGCTCCACGGCACCCCATATTCGTCACCAGCGCCATTTAGGGCCTTGTCCCAAGAGATGGCACCAAATGAGAATTCGAATGGTTCGGAGTCTTTGCCTGTCTCACCCCCATCAGGGACCAACCCACGGCCTATGACCCTGTCTTTGGACGACATTAGTTCGCCGATAGAACAAGAGAGTGATTTGGGTGGTGCCCCGCCTAGTCCCAGCACACTTACTGATATTATTCTGTCGTTGCATGGCTCACTCTATGGTGCGAAGCGCCAGATTTGCGAGATCCATGAAATGGTTCGACGATATTACGACAGCAATGCAGTATTTGACAGTCCGCTGGTTTCTGCGCATGGTCGTGACCGCATCATTGATCAATTTGTGCTAGCCTTTGCGCTGCCGCTTCTTCATGTGCGTTCAGAGCTACGTGATGTGATATGCAGTGACTTTGAGTTTGATGGTACCCGAGCTGGTATCATTCACCATACGATCACCGTCACGTTGTTCCCTCATTTATTCGGCTTGCCGACTACTTCGTCGAGTCAAGATTTGTTCACGCCAGGCACAGCCACGAGTTTTGGCGGAAATACGCCTCTTCCGTACTTTAACAATAATCCTGTGTCTGCGAGTGAGACGTCAGGGCATTCAATGCGCCGGCGGAGCTCGCTGCAAAACTTTGCGAGTCCACGAGATTCAGGTACACCGCAGGATCTGAATCGGTCTGCGTCCATCTCATCGTTGCGAGCTCGGACACTTCCGGGGGGCGTGTCGTCATCGCACTTGCCGCGTCCCCTGTCTCTGGGTCCAAGTGCCTTGGAAGTCTCTGTATCGTCGAAGGCACAAGACGTTTCTGAGACTATGCCCTCGCCGTCTGTGCCTTCCATGCCAGTGGATGCAGCGAAGAAGCATTGGAATGCCCCGCCGGGGCTGGGGCGAAGATCGCTGTTTGCCCTGATCATGGATGTTGTGTTTCCATCAGATGCGCTCCGTGCGATGTTTTCCATCGAGCTGAGTCTGTTCAGCCGACTCGAGTTTAACGAAATGGGTCGCATTGTGCGACATGAAGACACATGGAGTGTGCGGGAATTGGTGGTCGGCATACTTCCTTTCTTTTCTCTATGTACGTATAGTCGGCTCACACCAGTCTACAATATCCAGCGCTTTATCTTCGGCCTGTTTGTTTCATGGTGGGTTCGTTTCCGTCAGGAGACCTTGGCATCCTAAAAGTTGTGGCCCCGGGGTGAATGTGGAGGTGTTCATCTGGGGGGTGGATGTTGGCCGAGAATCTATGTCGTGTTGCAACCCATGTACATATAAGTAAAGGGCCAGCACCTCACCTGGCTCCCACCCCCCTTCTACGTACCAACCGGCTTGGTGCACCGTCTCCCCTTGTTTCACTCCCCCCTTTCCGTGGCACTGGTTGTCCCTTTATCTTTTTAATTTCACGACGTCATGAACCTGTTTACGACGGTCCTCCTTGCGCTGTCCGTGGCATCGCTGGGCACAGCGGTGCCGTTGGACAACTACGGAGCATTCGCCTCGAGTTTGTCGGCTGGTCCGACGAACGTGGTGGATAGTCATGGTGGCGGTGTCGGCAACATGCCCAACCTTCAGTTCTCGCGCATGAAGCAGCATGGCGACGGCCAGAACCCGATCTTTGTGGACGGTGAGCCCGTTCGCCTGGCTGGCCACGCTGCGCCGAAGAGCTCGAGTACGTCGAAGGAAAGTGGCGTCAAGACTGTGTACCACAATAACCAGTTGGGTGTGAGTGTGCCGACCCTTGAGGAATTCAACAGCCGTGGCAAGGCGCAGGCCGTCTCGTTGCTGAAGAAGCAGACGCGAGGCAAAAGCAGTATTTCGCCGCAGCAAAAGTCGGTGATTCAGCAGCGTTTGAATGCGCTCACGTCGTCTGATGGGGCTAGTGTGCCCTCTGCGTATGCGCACCATGCTCACACGCCGGTGCATCACAAGTCGGCTCAGCACAAGAAGGGACCCAAGCGTCTCCATGTGTCAAAGAATGGCAAGTCGGCGTCGAAGCGCTCGAGTTCTGCTGGCGTCGCGCGGCCGTCGTCCGTATCGCTGAACAAGGAGCAGTTGCGCATGCTCCAGTCGGCGTCCAAGATGGTTGAGTCGATGGCGAAGCGTCACGATGGCCACGTCTTTGAGGCCATCGAGTCGGTCTCTGACGACGGCTCGTCAAAGACGTCGTCGGCGTCGAGTTCAGACGCCCCGGTGTCGACCAAGTCGAAGAGCTCGACATCTAGCAAGAAGAGCTCGACGTCTAGCAAGAAGAGCTCGACGTCCAGCGACGCAAAGAGCACGACGACGTCTAGCAAGAAGAGCTCGACGTCCAGCGACGCAAAGAGCACGACGACGTC
>OJLB01000525.1_pt1 | contig 16440 bp, 13 predicted proteins | sample 1596861 | NCBI WGS metagenome assembly OJLB01 (sample SAMEA3904681, study PRJEB24821) | metagenome | biome: Builtin; feature: hospital; material: surface | place: USA | collected 2013-06-06
TGCCTAGTCTCGTGGGCTCGGAGATGTGTATAAGAGACAGGTGGAGGTCCAATGTGCTCACGACCAATCCATGTCGGCCGAATTACACATCCCACAAACGGCGGCCCGCTCAATGAACTGTCGCATTCACATTGCCGATACAGAGAAACGCATTCTACAATGACGACGGCCGCTCTGAGTGCTCTCGGTTACGCCGGGTTCGGCTTTCTTGCTCGTTGCTATGCGCTTGGTATCCAAAAACGCAATATTTTCGACAGTATGTGTTGGGTCAATTTTAACTGACGAACTTACCGAAGATTTTGCCGGCCACCTTTTGTTCGCTGGTGGTTTCGGCTTGATCGGCTACTGGGCCCATGGCGTAAAGCAGTCTCAAGAGCAGCTTCTACACAAAAAGCAGGAACAGCTTGTTGAACGTCGTCAGGCCTAGATTTTTTTTTGCGACTTGGTACCATGATATCCACGACATATGGCCTGCTTTAGCCTTCTCTGTGTATGACATCGAGCGACATGTTTGCAAGAACTCATCCGCGGTCTATGTCGATGCCGCATCTGGACTGTCCACATAGTATGCTATATTCTTACAACATGTATGATTTGGCCAACTGAACAATAGTGTTTCGTCCAGACGTCCATGGTACAATTGCACTACGCGAGTTTTTCCTGCGACTTGTACCGAGAGTGGCTTCAGCTGTTTCACCTCTCAGCCGTAGATCTTACTTCACATAACAGCTTAACCCGCGCAATGCATCACAAAAAATGCTACCATACATAAACAATCACAGCCAACAAGACACGGAGACAGGCGTCGCATTCAAGCAGCGCATAGTAGTCTACAGGAAGAATGCGCGGTGCTTGACCGCAAGAGTGATATCGTCCTTAGACCCAAACATTGGACTATGCTCCAACAGACATGCATCAGCAGCGCAAAGCAGCTGCGGTAATATTTTGGACAGAATAGGTATCCCGAGTGAACCTTATGCCTTGTGGTGGGCGAGACGCTGCTTCTTCTCAGCGACGCGCTGGGCCACAAGAGCGTCGTAAGCAGCCTTCTGGGCGTGCTTCTTGGCAATGAACTCCTTCTTCAGGCGCCTAGCGTCACGCTTACGCTGAAGACGCTGAGGCGTGATGAGACGCTGAATCCTAGGGGCCTTCGTGTAAGGCTTGGCACCCTCCTTCTTCGGCTGAATCTCACGGCGAATGACGTACTGACGCACATCGTCTTCCTTGGTGAGGTTGAAGAACTTGCGAATGTGGTTAGCACGCTTAGGACCAAGACGCTTGGGCACAGCACTCTCGGGGTCCGTCAAGCCAGGAATATCCTGCTCGCCCTGCTTAACAATAATGCAGTGCAGAGCCTGAATGTCCGGGCCAACAATGCAGCCGCGAACTGACTTCCGGCGGCGCTGGCCGGTGCGGCGAGGACGGTAGCATGAGTCGCCCTTACCGAGGAGCAGACGGACACGCGATGGCAGAAGCACACCCTGCTTCATAGGGAAACCCTGCTTGTCGTTACCACCGCCGATGCGGAGAACGTAGCCCTTCCACTCATCACCGAGGGAGTCGACCTCAACGTCCTGAGACATGCGCTTGTCGTAGAAGCAGCGCACGGGACGCTCGTCCATAAATTCGAACGACTTCTGTGCACCCGTAGCGGGGTTAGCGACGTTGAGCTTCATCTGTTGTGTGTGTTAGAACGATGTTCAGCGTAAAAGGATGGCCTGATCAACTCACCTTGCGAAGGTTCCACTCGAAGTGTGATGCACAGAGAGGCTCGCGATACGACTACCGAAAACCTCGAGCCGCAGAGTGTGCATCACGTGCAACTATAGTTTCTGTCAGTGGCACGTGATATTGTAAGGACCCACGTGAGGGTAACTCCTTGATGGTGAGACCGTCTACTACTCTACACCTCACGACGCTCAGGTCTTCAAGTACTCATAAGAATCTGGTATGTATGCTTGCGGTCTGGATGTGGGCTTTGTCGAGACTGCACGATGTTGCTGTGATGCATTTTCGTGCTGAGAATCCGGTATTCGTGTTATGACTCTCGATGGAGCGTTCATCCGTCATCGACAAACTTAGAGAAGGTGATGGAGTGCTAACGTCTTTCAGTCACCATGGGTCGTATGCATTCGAAGGGTAAGGGTATCTCCAAGTCGGCTTTGCCGTATAGCCGTACGCCACCCTCGTGGCTGAAGACCTCGCCCGAAGAGGTCGTGCAGCAGATCGTGAAGCTCGCCCGTAAGGGTGTGACGCCTTCACAGATCGGCTCTCAGCTTCGTGACAGCCAAGGTATCGCTCAGGTGCGTTATGTCACCGGTAGCAAGATCCTGCGTATCCTCAAGAGCGAGGGTCTTGCTCCTGAGATTCCTGAGGACCTTTACCACCTCATCAAGCGTGCTGTTTCTGTGCGCAAGCACCTTGAGCGCAACCGTAAGGATATGGACAGCAAGTTCCGTCTCATTCTTATTGAGTCGCGTATCCACCGTCTGTCCCGTTACTACAAGACTACGGGTGCCATTCCTCCATCCTTCAAGTATGAGTCGTCGACGGCCTCGACTCTTGTGGCCTAATCTGATGATTCCCTATGAAAATGTCCTTGTGTCTGTTTTCCAGGGCGGCATTGTATCCTATGTCTCTGTGACTCGGCCTTGCTCATGGAAGCTAGGACTAATGGACACGCTTGCACAAGTGCCTATGCGTTAGGCTACTGCACATAGTTGGATTTGAGTGCAGTAATGAAAAAATATCATCCTGGCATTCTGTCGTAGTGTACTAGGGGTTTAGAACGAGAATGGATGTATAGATTGCTTGGCGTTGGAACAGTAGTAAAGGCCCCGCCGTTCCCTCGCGAGCAGGTTTGATTGCTTGTAATAACGTTTCTCATCGGTGCGTTGTGCAAGAAGTGTATAAAAGTTATCGTAATTCGTGATTGCGCAAGAGAAAAAAAAGCAGAATATCTTTCAGTGTCAGAGCGGAAATCCAACCGGGACCACTGTTTTGCGTCACACCATGGGCTCATCGCTTTGCTTGATCGTCGAAGGTTTTGTTCAAGCATTTATGTTTCCGACATTGCTCGCAATCCTGAAGATTAATCGTTATCGCAACGGGAATACACCCCAGTAATAGCAGAAAATACAAATACCATTTGAGTTTTTTTCGTCACGCTTTCAACATAGAACTGACGACAGATGTTGAGGTTGTCCTGTCCAAATTCGGTCGCTATTTAAGCTGCTATGGGGCAGATTGCTGCTTTGTGTCCAGGTCCCATTTTTTCGCACCAGCAGTGTTTATCATCGGCCTGAAAGTGCTCCCATCTTGGCTCTCATCCATAGATGAATTGGTATTTTCAGACGAGAATGTACATGCTAATTTCAACCACAATCTTCCTTGCCGTTGGTATCTTTAACTTCCATTGTCATACCAGTGGGCTAATGCGAACGGGATGAATGATTAGAGAAAAACATACTAGAACAATGACGAGTGATTCTTCCGACGTGATCATTTCATATATCGGGTGACAGCTGATCAGCTCTTCAGATCAGACATGATAGTCTCGCTCATGACATATTTAAGTGAGATATTGTTGGATATATTACTCTATACGTCAGTATGACCACTTCTACTGGATCACCCACATGTCTATGTCAAGTTCTGTGTGATGTTGATCATTGACATTTTTTGAACTAGAGGAGGACCTTTGTGAAGGTGGGCATGAACAGCCCTCACTTGACGAGCTTCCTCAATTGCATCAAAGATATGATGCATCTACTCAACAAAATTTACGACTAATTTTTTTGGACATGGTGCATAGCATGTGAGTAATGGAGATTCGACCGTATCATGATGTTGTCTCACTTGTTCGCGGAATGAGTCTAGATACACAGAGCGCAATCGAAATAGTAGTTGCAACTTAAGACAATAGACTAGTTGGAGAGATTGCGCCATGCTTTTTGATGAAGACTGAACGTGTCTATCTCATTCAGACTGACACTATTTACACGCGCACCCAGATCGCAAAACCACAGTGAAAGTCACTAACTCAATACGCGTTGAACCATGCAGAATAAGTCATGATCTGTACCTAGAACTCATCCACAGAGGAATTCTAACAAGGGAAAAAGTATATATGCTGAACGAGAGAGCATAGGTATCAGAACACGACAAGTTGTACTGTAAATAACTCGCCGCTGGAACCAACCGGTTGAAAAGTGTTAGTGCGATAAAACTCCACAAAACTGATACTAGTCCCAGGGTACGGATATCGCACATCAGTCTATTGGTTCGTACTCTCCGGCAACTTTGTAGTGGAGGTTGGTGCCGCACGAATTGTGGACCAAAAAAGCTACGTCAGTTAGTCCCTAGGCGGCACGCGTAGAGCTAGTCAATGTGCGGGGAATTTCATTTTCTAATTATTTGTCACTCTGGGCCCCAGGACGACCCTGGCCGTCTAGGTGATTGAATACTGACCTGTCTCAGCACACGCCAAGCCACAAGGTCTAAAGGTGCCGGACATTGTGATATACAAGAAAGGAAAAATAAGTGCGTTCAGAGAACGCATGATATAAGATCGGATGCAGCATGTCACACCCGCATGACGTGTGCGCAGATTTGCGCTGCACGACGTGCTGTGACGAGCCTTCAGGGGCACTTGTGGATACGTTCGACGTCGAGCCGCTATCTCTTCCTCGCAAAATGAGTCCCTCTACGAACAATGTTAACAACAAAAAGCAAAAGACTAACCCATCTCCTTTAACACTGAGCTCAACAGCCCACGTTCTCACTTCAACACCACCAGACCGGACAAAATACCAGCAGCCACAGGCTCCCGACTTTATTGATATGCCATCTCCAGCGTTGGTGCCAAAGGCCCTGACCGTTTCGGCTGTTCTTTCGCGCTCAGGGCAGGTACATGCACTGCCATCGCGCCAAAATAGTCTGAACGAAAGTACAAATACATTGCGGAGGCGATTTTCTACTTCATCCTCACAGTCGGTCTCTGAAACCCAAACCCTTGAGGAATTTCCTCTTGACCCAGAAAAAAAGCAAAATCAAGCAGACGATCTTATGTCCATGATGCCCTCTATTTTTCGCGACTTATGGCGTCAAGGAACAGAGCATTTTTTGTCGAGTAAAAATGAGGGCGAGAGCGGGGGCGCATCACGGAGCCAGCGGGCGGGGAAGTACCACACCGGAAGTGCCTTGGAGGCAATTGGTGCTTTATTCTTGCGGGAAGACAGTGCTGGACGACTTGATCAGCTCAGTTTGAACCGAAGCAAAAATGCAAAACGTGCATCAGTCTCGCAAATGGACCTGCCATTATGGATTAGGCACATTGAAGCCGGTCCTTTGATTCTTTTTGCTCAACATACAGGAAGCCGCATTGCGAATTGGTTCAGGCAAATGACGCAGACCGAGCAGAACAAGAAGTCTACTCCGATCCAGCCTTGGTTCACAGATGACGACGACCTACCCGAGACACCGCTTCTAATGCCTGGTGGATTTGTACGGGATGACTCTGACTCGCTTATGCTTCCACCACCATTGCTAGATGACCAAAGTAATGATGCTTGGAGTTTTGAAGGCTTGTTAGGTGTTCGGCGCATGCGTGAGCAGCTGCAGCGCAAGCAATACCTTGATGCAATGTCCAAGCGCAATCGTCCTGCACATCACGTGGATGCTTGGACGGCGTTTACAAACTTTGTTCGCTCTGCCAAAGCTTCAGAAGCAAGGGCTGCGTCGGCCCAGGCACGACTTCGTTCGCTCGATGTGCCAGACAAGTACAAAAATCTTGGCTGGCTGTGGCCTCATGGATCGCGTAAGGGGGCTTCCTCAACTACCACATTCTCAGCATCGCAACCATCATCAGAAGTACAGATGCATAGTCAAGCCGCCTGCGATGATGCTTTATGTGCTCGTCCATATCCAAAAATGAAGGATGATCAGACGTTGTCATTTCACAGGTCCGAAACAAGGCGTGCGTCGAGGCGCTTGTCTCTGGAGTCGCTGGATCTTGCGATGTCGCATGAACAGGAACGAGAAAACCATTTCGCCGAACATTCTTTTTGCCAACGAATCACGCCAAAGAGCATGCTCATGCAACAAGATACAGCGTCGATGACCAGCGGCGTGTCGTCGCTACTTCGAGAGAGTCGATCGTCGGTCGCGGCTGATACCACCACGTTAGGCGTGATGTGGATTCTGTGGTCTTATGTGTTTGTAAGTGTGGCATTTGTTCCGGATTTTGTGGTGTTTTTTCTCGCACACACGCTGGACCTGGTCATGGATTCGTTCGAGTTCCTATCTTATGCAGTGTGGTTCATTCGTTGGGTATATCGGAATGTCATGGGCGAGACGGTCCTTGGTCGCATCTGCATTGAAGCGTATTTCATGTTCCAGAACGAATGGGAGCATGTGATTCGGGAAGATCATGAAGAAAGCGCGAATCGAATGAGACTCGTCTTTGGCATTCCTCTTTCGTTCCGACCGCGTGGTATCAGTACTTTTCAGGTACTTCGTGGCTTCATCGAGCTTGCCTGTATACAGAGCGTCACTCGCGAGCAATATCAGCGGGAGGGTGCAGGTCTGGTGCGACTGGAATACTGGCACAAACCAGAAATGGCTTCTTTCTGCTCGCCCGCAGCAAGCGTAAAGCATACACCTGTCAGTGTTGCTTCAGGCGGAGATCCACCAGCGTGCCGTGAAGAACATACCTCTAGCCGCCAAGCTTATGAGCATGGAAACAAATGTAAAGTTATGAACAACAGGTACGGCGGCGAGGAATACGATAATCAAGAAGACTATGATGATGATGATGATAACGATGACTTGGTTGTAACAAGTCAGTCTGTGGACATCTTGGAACTGTCTCGTTCTCAGCATGCAAGAACGGGAGGCGGCGATGCTCCTTCATACTCGAGAGACTATTCTCGCGTCCTGTGGGATGAAGACAACTCGATGCTCGTCCGTAACATCAAATGGGCGTCGCAGTTGGCCATGTCCGCGTATGGACTTCGCGTGTTGATTGTAGACTTACCTCCTGTCTTCACGCCGTCGGGAAAACAGCTTCCAAGACAAACATTTGCACATTTGTCACGTCTCAAAGCGGATGATGTTCTGCATGCCGATATTCAGACCCTTGATCTGGAAGCAACGTATGCACCGACATTTTACGTGGTGCGCGACATGCGTCGCAAGGTTGTATGCGTCGCTGTGCGGGGCACACAAAGCTTTGCAGATATCGTTGTGGACTTGGACATGAAGACGGAGGACATCACTTCTTCCTTGGCAGAGTGGCGCGGTATCCCCGTTGATGAAAATACCGAGCGATACTTATATCATGCTGGCATATGGCGCGCCGCCAAGACGCTGGTGTCGCCGGGCTCGACCCTGTTTAGAAAGCTCTGTGAAACACTCCATGAGCACGAAGACTTTGGTCTGGTGTTTGTCGGGCATTCGCTCGGCGGAGCCATTGCGAGTGCAGCGACTATTCTTTTGTCGGAGTACCATATCGACGCTCCGGGTACGGATCCTCGCAAAGGTATTTGGCGGACGACGTCTCAAGACGGCTTTCCTGGTGGAAGGCCGATTCGGGCCATTACTTTTGCACATCCATCAACGCTCTCGCACTCGCTCAATAAACGCACAACGTACGGATCTGTCCCATTGGTTGTCAACGTCATTCTCGGCAGCGATATTATTCCACGTTTTGGACATGGCCAACTTCGTGAGCTTCGGCGAGTGTTAGGCGCGCTTACCCGAGTGCGTCGGCGTCGAGACATGGTCGCGACGACGATTAGCAGCAATCCCAAACACATGCAGGAGGATCAAGAATTTTCTGTGCATATTGTACGCCGATTCTGGGATTGGCTCTCGATTTGCCGTACAGAAAAACCAGACGCTGTCATGCTCGACAGAAAGAAGCGACTGGAGGATCTATTTTGGCGCTTGCGCTGTGAGGTCGAGAAGGACCTGTATGTCCAGGCGAAGAATCGCTTCGAGCAAGCTCTGGCGCAGCACATGCTCGCTTCATCCGTACCGCTCTCGCCGTGGGTCCGCGCTGAGCGTTACGACGCGCCTCTGCATACATTATCAGCGCGGCGACAGCGTCTAGACTATGCCACTCTCAAGAGCGAGACGGTACAAGGTGGTGTGCTTGTGCCAGCAGGGCGCAATCTGTGGCTCTCAAATGGAGAATTGTATGACATTACAAATCCATTAGCATTCTTCAGTCTGCCCGTATTACACTTTTCTATGTTCGCGGATCATTTCCCTGCGGCGTACGAAGAGGCTATCTTGGCCCTCAAGTAGGCACAACAGACTGGCCCAATCAGCGTGTGCATGAGTTCATATTCGTGCAGAGACATGTGCATAGGGCAAATCCAAAAAGGAATAAAAATTTGCGACGCAGGCCGCCGTTTTATGTTACAGAACCTGTAGGGTACTCAATTAGCACAGCTCCTTGGATCGTGTTTTACGAACGAGGAAAACGATCCGGCAGAAAGAGGGATTGCCACACAAGGTTGGCACTCATTGTCTAGCCTTGCCTTACGCCTCCCCCACCCCGCCTCTGCCGTCGAGTGCGTTGCGAATTGGCTCCACGCTCACGCGGACATGCAGAATTGGCATGGCATGTATTCCAGCATGCACCACACCTCATGTTGCGATGAGCACACATCTACGTGCAGAGATTGCAGCTCGATTCCAAGCTGTTCTGAAACAGAATCAACCATTTGTTTCGATCCACACTGCTCAGAGCCTCCCTGTGAACATGAGCACGGAAACCAAAACCATGCATGGAGGGTTCTTTCTTGCTCATGCCCAAGCACACTGACAGCACCGATGCCTGCATGCTGTCCAGACGGTATTTCAATGAATCCCACAATCGCACATACATCAAAGCATAATGCTTCTTTGTCATGTATTTCGCCCCACACATGTTCCTATGACTTGTGTGTAAAGCAAGAAAGTCCGTTCTGCACGAGCACAGTAATGGACTATTCTTCCATATGGTCACAACAGCCACAAGCTAATCCATATAGCAATTGTTTGAGTGTGTGCGATGGGTTTTTGGAACCGACGCAAGGTTGCTCGTCGTTGGGACCGAGTGAAATGGATTTATCCTATGCACAACAACTGCTCGACCATTGTTGTGCCTCGTGCGCACATTTGAACCCAGTACCCTGCCACGATACATGCTTGGATGTGCCATTTTCAATACTATCATCAACTCCCCAACCATCGACGCCTGCCCTTCGCTCGTCTGAGTCTTCAAGCCTCGCTGGTACTGCGTGTTCAACGCCCTCGTCCTCAAATCGGTATCTAAAATCACCAGACCTTCCCCTTATGCCCTTGGAGTCCAAAGAGTTGTGCGCGTTTGGCAACAATCGTGGAGGAAATGGCACAAACTGGATCGATTTCAGTGGCTTATCTAGGGCTAAGGGCGAAAGCCAGGGCTGTTGTTGCTGTTGCAACTATGATCAGGGGCCTGCCTGCTTGGGGCACACGAGCAACCAAAACCATGACAGCAAGAGTGCTCACCTTCAGGTGAGTGCCGGCACCGACCACACACTGTCAAGGGCGGGTCATCAGCATCTGTTTCCGTACTCCAACAACCATGACATGCTTTCGAGCTATGGCTCTGCCGAAGTTTTGCCATGTCAATGGTCCGGCTGTGGTTTTCAACTGCCGACGATGGAAGAGTTTACTAGTCAAATGCAGCAAGCACATGTGCCTGATCATGATACCAAACTACTCCAAGAGTACTTGTCGACCCCGATACCGCTTGGAAGCTCGCGAGAAAAAGAGAATGATACATGCATCACTACCATTGCACCTGCAGATCGGGAACTAGACCCCAGCACTGACACTGGCACCGATACGGACACTGACACTGACACGGCTGCATGGTGCAACCATGCAGTGCGGGGACAATGTATGTTAGGCGAGGAAGAGAAGGCGCTCGACGACATGGCGACGGCGTGCTTTTGTCCTCCAGCCCAAGACGGGCAACGGAAGCGGCATCCTTGTGGCTGGATCAATTGTTCATGCAGCTTCGACACACACGCCGAATTGACTGCACACATTGCACAGGTGCATGTTGGCTCTGGAAAAACCGAATACGAGTGTGGCTGGGTAGGCTGTGAACGAGCGATGCAAGGCCGTAAATTCACGCAGAAACAAAAAGTACTCCGACACATCCAAACACATACAGGCGATCGCCCGTATGAATGTCCTTCGTGCCACAAGCGCTTCAGTGAAGCCAGCACGCTCACACAGCATATGCGAACGCATACGCAAGAGCGTCCGTACAAATGCGACTTTCCCGGATGCAACAAGACGTTTAGTGTTGTCGGCAGTCTGACGATCCATAAGCGCACACATACGGGAGATCGCCCGTTCAAATGCCCTTATCCAAACTGCGACAAGCAATTTTCAGAAAGCAGCAATCTCAACAAGCATATCCGCGTGCATCGTGGCGACAAGCCTTTCCAGTGCCCTGAATGCCTTCGTCGCTTCACACGTCCTGACCAGCTTACTCGTCACCGTAAGGTACATGACAAATCACTTTCTGTGCCACGTGCACGAAACATCCCCACACCCACTCCACCTGTTTTGATGCCCTAGTCGAGCGAAGAGGTGTGGAGCGTATGCGTCATGCGGGATGGCGACGCGCCTTTACCGTCCATTGTAATAGGTAGTTCTGTAAGAGAGACTGTGGGAGGGCAAGTCAAGAGCACCAAAACAAGTCTGTGTCTGTGTCTGGTGTGTGGGAGTGTGTGAGCGAGTGCATAGTCAAGGAAAAGATATAATAGCCAGGCGTTTGAATCCGCTCTTGGCAGCATGCTGATTCAGGTCGGTGGGCATCCCGGGATTGTGCAAGAACGCGGACAGTACGTGCTCAAGAATGCCCTGAACACTGAAACGATGTTTTACGAAACGATGTATGAGACATCTGGAGAGTCAGATGCAAAGAAAGCTATGTTCCGTGCATGGATGCCGCTTTGTTATGGCATTGCAGACGCCCAGGGCCACTGGCTTCCAGGATGGCCACGGATTCCCCTTGATGACGTGCAGCTGCCACAGCTCAGTATCGGTTCGCACACACTTGTACTAGAGAATCTCGTACGTCCATTCGTGTATGCGAATGTGTGCGACATTAAGCTCGGTACCATCTTGTACAATGACCAGAACACCGAACTTTCGAGCGAAAAGCGGGAACGTATGCACCAAAAGGCGTCCAACACAACAAGTGGGACATTTGGGATCCGAATCACAGGCTTCTGTACATGGGACGCTTCGAAGCAGGCGTTCGTTCAAAGCGGGAAGGCTCCTGGGAAGGCTGCACGCACGAAGGAGGATCTTCAGCGCCTCTTGTACGATGCATGGGGTGCATCTAGTCCTGTGCGTGAACGTGTGATTCACACACACCTCCTGCCGAGGATTGAAGCCCTCCGCGATACATTAGCCCACCTGCCTGTCAAAATACGCAGTGCAAGTGTGCTTGTCATTATGGAGGGCGATGACGCACATCTACAGGCGCTGCTTGCACGCGGCGAGCGCGTGCTCGATGTGCGTATCATTGATTTTGCGCACTCTCGATGGGCTGAGGCACCGGATGATGGGGTTTTACTGGGCCTTGAAACACTATATGAACTAGGAAGCCGGCTCATTGCTTGAAAGCTCATCTGCCAGCTGCGCCCATTTCGCTGCTTCTTGTGCATGGGTATCAATGGGCGTGGCCTGCGTGGATGTGAGCAAGGTTAGTATGGTGTATAATACGTACGGCAAGCATGGCATGGGTCGATAAGCACAAAGCACGCGGCGATTGCCATTCGTGGTGGGTCGGGTACACGTTCTTTGCATACTCGCGCAAAAGCCGAGCTAGTTCCGTGTGCATTCGAGCAAGTCTGTCGGCGGGTAAGCAAGGCAATATGCGAGGATCCTGGCGAACGTACCCGCTGAGAAGCATGCCTTGGTGTTCAGCATGAGTTACGGCGACCACTAGCGTAAAAAAATGTGTGAAGGCAGAAAGGATCTGGAGAGGCGCGTGTGAGCTGACATCCAACGTAATCATGCACAAGTATACCTACCTTATGCAAAGCATCACTTGCATTGATACGAGACAAGTCTGTCGTCATAGCAAGACTACTCCAGCGGTCGAAGAAACCAGCAGCGCCGGACGACCGCGGCGCTGCGCTAAGTCGCGCGCCAACAGCAACGGCTTTGAGCGCATCGACTTCTGCATCGAGTCCCTTGGCAACAAGCGGCCATGTCTCTAGCACATGGCGCATCAAGACTGACTCCAGCTCTGGAATGAGACACCGCCGAGACTGTGCCACACGGAGAAGCGACTGTGTGAGGTTTGAAATAGTCAAGTGTTGAAGTACAGGTGCACTGGGCATCGTGAGCACTGCATCATGGAATTCGGAAAAGTAGGATATAGCAGGTTCCATCACTTGAAGCCACGACTCACGGGTCACTATTGACTCATGCAGACGTTCTTCTTCAGGAGAAAGGCTCAGTAAATTGTATGTCGGTACACCCGATGCGTCATACACGTCAAGGCGCATTTCTGTGCCGGCAAAGAAGCGTGCAAGAAATGCGTATTCTGTGCAGGCCGTATCAAGAAACACAAGCGCCAGTGTGTGGAACAGATGCTCGGGACTTGCTCTGAAATTGATATCCTCACTTTGGCATGCAAGCACTGCAGCTACGTCTGTGAGTGGACGCGCATACTGCTGCCTTTCTGCTGCGTACTGCGCGTCGGGATGCTTGTGTGCAGAAGCGATGAGCGACGCTGGCTCAATCCACCGTTGCAAGATACGACGCAACTCACGCACATAGCGGCGGAAGGCTGTCTCATAGTACAAACGAGCTGCATTGATGTATGCGAGTTGCACTTCAATCGCAACACGTGGCGCGTGCATAGCGAGAAACTGATACAGCGGTTGATTGTGGGGCAACAGAACAGATGACTGGAGGATCGGCAGCGTTGTCGTGACGGAAGTGCGAATCGGCTCGAACAGACGGACCAAGTACGGGTAGATTTTCCCAATCGCCTGCGGAACGGGTGTTAGTGAAAAGCAAGGCCACCGACACGGGTTCGATGGGATAAAAAGAACAATAACAAAGCTCCAACGAGCCGTCGCAACGTACCAAGTTTTTGCACTGTTCTGCCACATCGCGCGCCTGTGCGCGAGCGGAACCGGGCGTAGCCGTGCTATCCTGTGTCGCTTCGTATTCATTGAGCGTTCGCAGCGTATGTTCAATCATATGGACCGCCTTGACCCAGCCGTGAAAGTTGTCGTCAACATTCGTATCGCGCAAGAGGCGCACGGTCGACGGAGCAATCACAGCGCCTTCGATCCATTTTGTCAGTGTGGATGCATTTGTCTCCTGTTCCGACAAATGTTCATTCAGAGTATTGGAGCGGTCCTGCAGTTTCCCGATATGCTCAGACGCTGTATGTAACTGTGTGTGAAACCGTTCGATGTCGGTCCGGATCTTGGCAAGACTTGCACGAGAAGAAGTCACTTGCTCCGCCAGTGCATAAAGCTCGGGCATGCGTGCCTGCATGACGGCGTCCTGTTCATGATCCATGCGCTGGATCGCATCGCTGCACGTCTCTGCAATGCCCTTACCAGACGTGCGTGTTGCTTCCGCGAGCGCCGGCGCAAGTGCAGCGGTTGTTTCCATGGAGTGAATAGGTGCGCGCTTTGATGAGCGCGCTAATGTTGGCGAAAGCAAGGTGGTTCGTCCGCCGCTGCGTGCGTCGTCGTTGTCGTCGATCGCTCAGACCTGCCCAGGTCAGGCGCTGCGAGCGCGCCTTGTGAATGGAGGTGTGTTGCATCTGTGGAAGAGGTCCTGGAGAAGGGGTATCTATCTGTCTGTATGTATCTATGCACATATACGTGCGAGGATGCAAAGTCCACGCATTATCAAAGCGACGCACAAGTACAGGCTTCAAAGAAACATGGGTACATTTTTACCGAGAGACAAATGGCGTCTGTGCATGAGCGAGAGAAGAGGCCAGATGCGTGCTCGGCGTGCGCTGCGCACCTGCGAAGGACTCGTCCTGACTGGAATTTGATGATGATGTCATGCGCTGCACCACTGTCGCCGCACTTGATGTTGATTCGAAGCGACGGGCCTTGGCATCGTGCATGCGTGCGCTAGGTGTCGCTCCTACCGGACCATATGGAGTCATGCGCGACTGCGACGCTACACGCGAACGCGTCGTTGCTCCGGGTCCGCCTGCACGGCGTGATTGTGTGGGAGGTGCGCCTGGAAAAGCATGGGCAGGCCTCTTCATCGTCAAAGTGCCATTCCGTGGTGTTGCTGGCACACCATTGGCTGAGCGAGATGCGCGGAGGCTCTCCGCAGGAGCTGGCGCTGCATTGCCTGTGACTGAGGTGGCCGAAGTGCCAGGAACACGTCGCTGCACGCGAGGATTCTCCTTGGGAGCGCCACCCAGCTGGTCTCGCAAATGATCAACGAAGCGAACACCATCCATCATGAACGGCATGTGGTGTGTCTCCTCCCACGCAGGCAAAACTTTCAAAAGTTCCTGCTCCAGCTTGGGTTTCTGGATTTTGACACGCTTGCGCATTTTTTCTTCGCGCAAAAGGCGACCGGGATCGCCTCGATTTCCGCGGCCCAGCAATCGAGCACCGTCTTGCGCACTTTCCTCCAACGCACGAGCCTCGTTGCATATAGCATGGTATCGCCCAATAAGGCTAAGGATCGGCGCGCGTTGTTCAAGCATCTCGGTCAATTTGGCATACATGTGTTCATGCTCGGCCAGGAGCTCGTCCCAGTCGAATGTGGATGCAAGCATGTCTTCTTCACCTGGCAGCGCCAGAAAGTACGCAGGAAAAGACTCTTGTCGTTCTTTGTCGCTCATGTAAAGAGCATCCCACTGCTCCCATATCTGCTCGCGTGTCTTTGTGATGAAAAGGGCCATGTGCTGGGACTTGAGAGAACGCATCTTGTCAAGCTCGATGCGGTATGCCTGGACGACCTGCAACGTACTTCCACGATGATCCAGCACGAACGCGTCCATTTCTGTCTCGGGCACGTCGAATCGCATCCATAGCTCACATAGTTCATCATAGTATGCCTGGATGCTCGACTCTCGCTCAGCCTTCTCGCGCTCCAGCGCTTCACGCAGCTGAACACTCTGCGCCATAACGGTATCTGTGGGCTGAAGTAGGTCAGGCACTGCTGCAGGAGCATCACACTCGGTATGAGACTCGTGTAAGACGAGCATGGGTGCCCCCTGAGCGCGTGTTGGTGTAGCAAGCATGGCGCTGTCTTCGTCAGCTGACAAGGCGGCAGGAAGGCGTGATGCCGCATATGATGACGAGGATGCCTGTGATGGCGACGATGTCTGGAATTGCCCGTAGAACTGCCCGTCCAGCTCCATGGTGGGGACTTGCTGTGTGTATTGAAGAATGCTCATGTGGAAACGGCTTTCTTCTGATCCATCTTCATGCACAGACACACGACCCGCGTGCACTGCGACATGAGGCATGATGTGCAGTTCGGACCACAGCTGGAGAATCTCAGTCAAATGGGACTCCATCTGCATCTTTCTTTCCTTGTAGACTTGTTGTACATGGACAAGATGCGCTTCTAGATGTTGAACTGTGCTGGGTGTGACATCACGCAGTGTCGACACAGTCTCCGTCTGAGTCGGCATAGACGGTGTTCCGCCTGCGTTTGACATGCATCCATTGAGTGTATCAATTTGACTGATAACCAGATCACATTGCTCACACTGCGCTTTGTACATTGCTTCAAGACGTGCTTGCTCGGCGACAAGCGCCTCCTGCTGCGCAAGGAGCGGCAACGACGATTCTTGCTGTGGTTGTCCCGTTAGCGAGGAGCCCGGTGGCACATGCGCACTTGTGCCAATGGCTTCACATAACAAGCATATCTGACGCTTGTATTTGTCGCAAGATGCTTGGACTTCTGCGACCTGCGCCTCAACATGGCGGATCTGTGCGTGGATTGCATCGTGAATGCATGTTTTAAGCGCCGCAATTGCACGCTCAAGCTCCTCCGCTGGACATCCTAGCTTCTTGTGAAGCTTCTCGAGTTCGATACTCGATGAATCTATGAGCGCACTGAGCGTGGACGCATCCATCACGGCGTGCGCACTTCCGCCCCAATCCTGCGTCGATACGGGTTGCGTTGGACGGTGGATGATGGTGTTGGCGGTCGATGTGCCTTGGCACGTGGTACTGACGCGTCGCGGTTGATCACGTGATCGTGTCTCGATGGAGAACGTGTGTGCGTGTGGCGAGGTGGTAGGGGTAAGGGCGCGCAAATGCCCCACCTTACCCTTCCCCTCGGTTGCTTGCCTCCATAAGGCGTGTGTGTATACTGTCTCTTATACACATCTCCGAGCCCACGAGACTAGGCATGATCTCGTAT
>OJLB01000530.1_pt1 | contig 16343 bp, 9 predicted proteins | sample 1596861 | NCBI WGS metagenome assembly OJLB01 (sample SAMEA3904681, study PRJEB24821) | metagenome | biome: Builtin; feature: hospital; material: surface | place: USA | collected 2013-06-06
CGGGAGTATGTTGTGGTGGGCCCTTCAACGCTGGGGGCGCCCGCAACCATCGGTGCCGCAATCGCTCGACGGGCAACCGTCCGTCATCCCCGAGACCAGCGCAAACGTCGCCCTCCAGGTAGCGCAGGTCGGTACCGGCGCGTCCGTGGGACGGGAGAACGCACCACGCGTCGCCGGCGCATTATGGGCCGACCGCGTTGCTGAATGGGCGCGCATGTCTCCCGAACTCCGGCGACTGCTTATTGCGTCGGCCGCGGGCGCGGGACTTGCCGCCGCCTATCACGTTCCTTTGGCCGGTATCGCATTCGCCATCGAGTTGTGCGGGGTGGGGATCCGCCTTCACAAACTCGTCATCGTGAGCGCGACCTGCGTGATCGCGACTGTTATATCCGCACTCATTGAACCCACCGGCCTGCAATACAGCGCACCACACGTGGCCTGCTCATGGACAACCCTGCTCTTCGCCATTGTGGTTGGCGTGATCATCGGCCCTTTGGGCAGCGCGTTCCGTCGCCTTGCTCGGTGGTGCCAACACTGGGCCACTCACGACACCCGCGTGCTGTATCGCATGCCCATCGGGTTCGCCCTGGTCGGTATCGCAGCCATGAGTCTTCCCGCCCTTGCCGGCAACGGAAAATACGCGGCGGTCTCCGCGTTCGACGCCTCGATGGGGTGGAAAGTTCTTGCGCTACTCTGTGCGCTCAACATCCTCATCACGCTCATCAGCCTCGCTAGCGGAGCATTCGGCGGGATCCTGACCCCGAGCTTCTCTATCGGCGTGATGGCGGGGGCATTAGCGGGCGTTGCCCCCGCAGGCGCCATGGGCTCCGTCGGAAATACAGGAAGCACGACCGACGTCCTCGCCGGACATATCCACGGGACACCGATCCTCGCCTGCGCTGTCCTGGGCGGGGCAGCCTTCCTCGCCACCGCGCAACGCGCTCCCCTTTTCGCCCTCCTCATCACCGTGGAATTCACCGGGCAAGGGCTCTCCAGCATTCCTGCCATCGCCGTCGCGGTGATCGTCGCAAGTCTGCCCCTGATCTACCCCACATTGAGTAAAAAATGTCGCGGGGCAGGCACCTTTTCTTTCTTGACACGCCAGTGAACCCTTAACCTATTTTCATGTGGTGGCGCAGGGTGGTGAACAACTGGCAACAGAGAAACACGCGCGCCACCGACTCGTCGGGCGAACATCCCCTTCGTACCCGCTTGCGGTCGTACTCCATCGCGTCGGCCGGCGATGATGACATCTCGCAATTCCCGCCCGTACCCACCTCCAGCGTGTCACGGTCCCCCATCGGACTCGTCGCCGTCTACGCCACCATCATCGGGATTATCGTGGGCGCGTTCATCGCCGGAGTGGCCCAACTGATCTTGTTCACCGAGCGGTTGGTGTACGGCTCCGACCATCAACACGAGATATCTCCCCTCGATTCGCTCGGCCCCACTATCAATCTGCTCATTCACCTCGTGGCCGTCGGATTCATCTCCGGGGTGGGGTGGGCCGTTTTGCACTGGCGATCCACCCGGCGCGTCTCTATCCCCCAAGCCATGCAGGGCACCACCATGCCCGTCGGCTCCACGCTCTCTAGCTCATTGCTGCAGATCATCAGCGTTTCTGCGGGCGTTCCCATCGGCCGCGAGCAGGCTCCCCGTCAGATCGGCGCCCTCATCGCCTCCGCGTTCTCTCGACTGTGGGAGGTAGACCGACGGACCCTCCGCCTCCTCGTTGCGTCGGCCGCCGGGGCAGGCATGGCGGCGTCATTCCACCTCCCCTTGGCCGGTGCGTTGTTCACCATCGAGCTGCTCCTAGTGTCCGCCTCCGTGCGAGCAGTCGTGACGACGATGACCTGCTCGGTGGTCGCGACGACGGTCTCGGGGCTCCTGGGCGCACCGCGAGTCACCTATAACGCGGCACAGTTGAACGAAAGCGCACTGACTTTGCTCTGCGCTATTGTCGTTGGCTCGATAGCTGGCCTGGCCGGCGACTATTTCGCGCGCCTTGCTCATCGGGCATCTGCGCGGCCCGTGTCCGCACGCTGGCAGTGGCTAGCCACGACAGGCGTGATGGCGATCGTCGGGGTTCTGTCCCTCTTTTTCCTGGGCTCCAGCGGTAATGGTGCGTACTCCGCCAACCTGGCGCTCACCGCGCGGGTGACACTCGGCGGGACCATCGCGGTCTTCGTCATCCGCCTGGCGGTGACCTGCGCAAGCTTCTGGGCGGGCGCGGTCGGAGGGATTCTGACGCCCTCCTTCGCCTTGGGCGCACTGCTCGGCTGCGTGTTGGGCTACGCGGGGCAATGGATGTTCCCCAGCGTCGACCCGCGTGCGTGCGCACTGTTGGGAGCGGCCGCATTCCTCTCGACGACGATGGCCGCCCCGCTATTTGGGCTGGTCGCAGCCGTCGAGTTCACCGATCAGGGTGCCGACGGTTACCTCGCGATGTTCGTCGCTGTCATTGCTGCAGCACTCGCTGTCCGCGCCACCCAGAAGGGCCAGAATTGGCTATTCCGGCGCACGGTCACACCCAATAAGGCCGGCGTCGCCACTGCTCAGCATGGTCCGTTTGCCGACGATATGCGGTCGCAAAAGGCTGCTCGGCCGTCCCGAAGCACTCACACCACAGAGCCGGGCTGGCATCGGGTTGAAAAGGTGACGGAAGACAGCGCCCAGGATCAGGGCACGCACTCTCCGTCGGCAAGTTCTACAAAAGCTGGACCACCATCGGCAGCTCCTGGGGGTCGTACCACGCAAGATCGTGATCCTCGCAGTTAGCCAGGAGATGCTCCGCGTCGTCGTCGCCCAGGTCGGCTTCATCGATGACGCGTAGCGCCTGCGCTGTATCCTCTTCAGCCTGTTTGACGTCGATATGAATGGACGCAAGATCGTCGGCAGATAATGTCGGTGGATCCAACCGGACCGTTGATTCGCCCGACGTCGGGTCCGGAGTCACTGTGGACTCATCTACCTCGAAAGTGAGGATGACACGGCGGTGAGGAAAGCGGTCCTCGTCCCCCACCGAGAGAAGCCGCAAGGAGGCCCGGCCTGCATCTAAATACGCCTGATAGCCCAGCTCTTCGTCGTCACCCGAGGTGAAGTACTCGCGCAAAGCCGGGGTCACGGCAAAGGCGACACCGCTACGTACCGGCATAGATTTGTTCTCCGCCAGCTCCTGCAACGTACTGAACGTGGCCGGCACGTAAATCCGCATTGTTGCCAACCTAGAAGTCACCATCCAGACCGAACAAGCCCGTCACCTGCACAACCGTCCGGTCAAACTGCTGGTACAGCACCCCGACCATCCCGGATTCGACGGCGCCCTTGACATTCTCGATCGAATCGTCCACCAGAACACAATCATTCAGTGGAAGTTCAATGGCGTCGGCGGCTGCCTGGAAAACTTCCTCCGACGGCTTATCCGCCCCGACTTCGCCGGAAAGGACGACGGCATCGACAGTGCCGGAGCGTTCCCACTCGCGAATGGGATCTGCTTGGGGTCCGCCGGGATCATTCGACAAAATAGCAGTGGCCACGCCATTTGCTTTCGCTGCTTGGAGCAGGGCGCGCCACCGGTCCGCGTCCTCCTCGGACACGTCTAAAACGCCACAATAATCCACAATCAAACCTCTCATGTCGCACTATCGTAACCGAACTTCGGGTTCGATGCCCTGTCTCAGTGTGGGCGTGGCATATATCGCGCCGGATGGAACCGTCAGCGCATTTTTACGTCGAATCAAGTATGAACACCGCAACCACCATGAACTCAGCAGCTGAAGAAGCGATAGCCACCGAGTCGAATGCCATTGCTCCCCCTTCGGCCCGACCCTTCACTGAACCGGACTTGCTAAAACCGATCCCGGGGTTCACCTTGTTGCATCACGTCACCAGCCGCGCAGTTCTGGATGCCAGCGAACACCCCAATGATCACGTAGACACCAACAAGTACGTGGCCACCAACGAATACGTGGGGAATCCCCCAGCACAAGCCGCTCTTCTCGGCCCAACGCCGTCAGAGACCAGCTACTCACCGATTCCTCTGGCAACCCCCACGGCCGTGATCCGAAGACTCGTCACCATCGCGCTAGAGACCGCGAGTGGCCACCGGCCACCATCCAAACTATCCCCCGACGATTTCGCCCCCGTTGTTCGGCAATCACTCACAACGCTATCCCGACTGAGCACCAGCCCGCATGCACCCATCGTGGCGGGGCGGCTCATCATGGTTCACTGCTCGACGAACGAGGCAGAAGGAGAGCGCCCCCGCTTTGTTGAATTCTGCGGAACGTGGCAAGCACGAGGCCCGCGGTCGCACCAGCCAGGACGAGTGCGAATACTGGCTGGTAAAGCAGCAAAAACCCGAACGTCCTACCGAATAACGACGCTGCGGTTCATGTGAACGTCCGGGCCCTCCACGCGGGAAAACCCTCCACGCGGGAGGGCAATCAGTTACCGGGCGTGACGTCCGCTCTTGCGCTGAGCCCGAGCAGCCGCACGACGCTCACGGCGGTTCTTCGGCTGAGCCTCCGCGTCACCCTCGTTCACTGCCGACGCAGAACCGGTCTCATCCGGCCCGGAGTAGTTCATCTGCACTTCCTGGCGCTCGCCCGCGAAGTCCGTCGCATCGACTTCGCCGTCACCATTAACGTCGGCATGTTGCTGCATCTTGTTGGCTTCGATCTGCTGGCGAACCATGAACAGCTGCCGGACGGCCTCTTCCTTGATGCCATCCTCCATCTTGCGGAACATGTCGCCACCCTCGCGCTGATACTCCACAAGGGGATCGCGCTGGGCCATCGCGCGCAAACCGATACCTTCTTTGAGGTAATCCATCTCGTAGAGGTGTTCGCGCCACTTCTGATCCACGACGTTCAATAGGGTGTAACGCTCCAGGTTACGCATCTGCTCGTCGCCACCGATGGCCTCGACAACCTTCTCGAGGTCCTCGTACTGGGCCAACGCGTCATCAATCAATGCCCGGCGCAGATCTTCAACAGGAAGCTCCCCGGCCGGACCGTACTCCGACGAATCGATAAGAGACTGCCAGCTCATCGTCGGCCCATAGAGGCTCTCCAGGGCGTTCCACAATGCACCCAGGTCCCAATCCTCGACGTACCCGTCGGCGGTCTCCGCGTAGACGTACGCGGAAATGGTGTCGTCGATCATGGCGCGAACCTGGTCGCGCAAATCCAGGCCCTCGAGAATCTGACGACGCTCTGCGTAGATAACTTTGCGCTGCGAGTTCATGACCTCGTCGTACTTCAAGACGTTCTTGCGCATCTCGAAGTTCTGGCTTTCGACCTGCGTCTGCGCGCTCTTGATGGCGTTGGTCACCATCTTCGCCTCGATCGGGACATCGTCCGGCACGTTGAGGCGATTCATCATGGCTTCCATGGACGGCCCAACGAAGCGGGTCATCAGCTCGTCGCGCATCGACAGGTAGAACCGCGTTTCACCGGGGTCCCCCTGACGCGCACAACGACCGCGCAACTGGTTATCAATGCGGCGAGACTCGTGACGTTCCGTGCCCAGCACGTACAGGCCACCGGCCTCGCACACCTCTTTCGCTTCCTTCTTCGAGGCATCGCGAACGCGGGCGATCTCCTCATCCCACGCCTGCTCGTACTCTTCGGGGGTCTCCACCGGGTCGAGCCCGCGCTGACGCAAGTTAATGTCCGCGATGATGTCCGGGTTACCGCCGAGCACGATGTCCGTACCACGACCAGCCATGTTCGTCGCGACGGTGACCGCGCCCAAGCGACCGGCCTGCGCAACAACCTGCGCCTCTTCCTCGTGGTGCTTCGCGTTCAGCACACTGTGCCGCACACCCTTCGACTGCAGCAGGTGCGACAGGTACTCGGAGCGCTCAACAGAGGTCGTACCGACCAGCACCGGCTGCCCCTTCTGCACGCGCTCTTCGATGTCGTCGGCCACGGCGCGGAACTTCGCTTCCTGCGTCTTGTAGACCAGGTCACTCTTGTCGATACGCTGGTTGGGCCGGTTGGTCGGGATCTGGTTCACGTCGAGCTTGTAGATCTGGTGCAGCTCGGACGCTTCGGTCTCCGCGGTACCGGTCATGCCAGCCAGTTTGTCGTACAGACGGAAGTAATTCTGCAGCGTAATCGTCGCCAAGGTCTGGTTTTCGGCCTGGATCTCTACGCCTTCTTTGGCCTCGATGGCCTGGTGCATGCCCTCATTGTAGCGGCGGCCTGACAGCACACGGCCGGTGAACTCGTCGACAATAAGGACCTCGCCATTGCGGACGATGTAGTCCTTATCGCGAACAAACAGTTCCTTCGCCTTAATGGCGTTGTTCAAGTACCCCACTAATTGCGAATTCTGCGGCGCGTACAGGTTGTCGATACCCAGCTGATCCTCAACCAGCTCGACACCTTCCTCGCGAATACCGACGGTGCGCTTGCGCTCATCCACTTCGTAGTGAATATCGCGGGTCATCCGGGGCACAATCCGCGCGAACGCCGTGTACCACTCCGACGTTCCCTCTGCGGGGCCGGAGATAATCAGTGGCGTACGTGCTTCGTCGATAAGAATGGAGTCAACCTCGTCGACGATGGCGTAATGGTGACCACGCTGCACCAACTCGTCCAAGGAGTGGGCCATATTGTCGCGCAAGTAGTCGAAACCAAACTCATTATTGGTGCCATAAGTAATGTCCGCGTTATAGGCCTGGCGGCGTTCCTCCGGGGTCATGCCGGAGAGAATGACATCAACTTTCAGGCCCAAGAAACGGTGAACACGGCCCATCCACTCCGAGTCACGTTTAGCCAGGTAGTCATTCACCGTCACGACGTGCGCGCCTTTGCCCTCCAGGGCATTCAGGTATGCGGGAAGCACACAGGTCAAGGTCTTACCTTCACCGGTTTTCATCTCGGCGACGGAACCGAAGTGTAAGGACGCCGCGCCCATCACCTGCACGGGGAAGTGCTTTTGTCCCAGAACTCGCCACGACGCTTCACGAGCGGTGGCGAAGGCCTCCAAGAGCAGGTCGTTGACCGTTTCGCCATCCTTGAGGCGCTGTTTGAATTCATCGGTCTTCGCGGCCAATTCCGCGTCACTCAACGCTGCATAATCATCTTCAAGGGCGATGACGCGGTCTGCGATGTTCTTCAGCCTTTTGACGGCGCGTCCTTCGCCAACACGGAGGATCGAGGAGAGTCCAAGCACAGGGAATGGTCCTTTAACAACTGTCGATTATGGATGGATAACGCTACCAGCGAGTGTATGCCCCACCAGGTGAGCATAGATAACACGGGCAGTCTACTCGGTTGGCAGTATACGGTGTTGGCCACTAACGGGTGAACCACGCCAATTTATCTGGTGGCTTATCTGCCAACTTGTCTTGGGCCACACATAGGAAAACCGGCCCCACGAAGGAGCCGGAGTGAGCGCTTCGTCAACGCTGCACGGCAGGCTGTACAGCAATAATGCTACCGCCGTGCAGTGTTTCCACTACGCAGAGACGTTACTTGTCTGCGTCGGCAGATTCTGCCGCAGCCTCTTCCTCAGAGCCGAGGGTAATCAGACCGTAGTCAAAAGCGTGACGACGGTACACAACCGACGGCTTGTTGTTTTCCTTATTCACGAACAGGAAGAAGTCGTGCCCAACCAATTCCATCTCGCTGAGTGCTTCGTCGACACTGATCGGTGTCGACGGGTGAGTCTTGCGACGAACAATCTTGCCCGGCTCGAAGTCCGCTGCGTAGGGATCAACGTCGTACTTGCCAGGCTGCTCTGTCTTCTGCTCATCCTTGGCGTCTTGCGCCAGTTGGGCCGTCGCCTCGCCCACAGAGATCGGTGTGCGGTGGCCAGAACGGCTAATCTGCCGGCGCACTTTCACCTTCCGGAGGCTACGTTCCATGCGGCCAATTGCACTTTCCAATGCCGCATAGAAGCTATCTTCCTTTGCTTCCGCCCGAGCGATATGACCTTTGCCAGACGCCGTGATCTGAATGCGATCAGCACGGTCAGCGCGGCGCGGGTTAGGTTCATGCAGCAGCTCGACGTGGAAGGAGGTCAACGTAGGATCCAGGCGTTCAATTTTGGCCAATTTCGCGTTAACCCTATCGGCGAAGTGATCGGGAATGTCAACGTTACGGCCAGTGAGGTGTACCTGGGCTTGTGGTGTGACAGCCTCATCTTTCTCAGCAGGTGTGGTCACGAGCTCTACCTCCAACACTAGGGGCGCCAGTGTCGCACGGACTGAATCGCAATAGCCTTATAGGACTTCTATCCAGCTCTTTTCCTGCGGCACTGTGTATGGCGCCGGTTCCACGGCAACCCAATGGTTGCCTTCAAGGACACTTTCAAGACTACCTGGACGAGCTCGAACTCGGGGGTGGGGGTACCCACAATCACGGCCTTGAGGAGCACTAAACGGACATTATCAAGGGGGTTTAGTGGGCTGCGCGCTACACAACGCTACCCCCATCACCGGATGCCACCCATGCGCGCGAAGAACGAGCACCGATTCCGCGCATGTCGATCCGGTTGTGACGACATCGTCCACGAGGATCACGCGGGGCGAATGAGGACCGGTCTGCCCCATGTTTGCCCGCGTATTCCTGGTGTGCCGCTCCCACTCACGGGTATCGACGGTCACTGCGCCGGACAGATTCTCCCGCCGGGCGGTGGCGGACAGTCCGACCTGATCTCGCTTGGTCCCTCTGCTTCGCAACACGGGGGCGACGCTGATATCGCCAGATATTCCCTGGGCGCTGTCCTGGCACCACCGTGTCACCAGGTCGCCTCCCCTTTGGCGCGACGCACGACGTGTCGTCGGCGCAGGCACGAGCACCCACGGCACCACCCTCGGATCAGGCAGGTACCCGTTAGTCCACAGCCAGCGGAATGTGCCCACCATCAGCGCGCCGCACACATCCCGTGCATCGCGTCGGCCACGCTCCTTCGCGCCCAAGAGCACCTGGCGATGCACTCCTCCATAGGGCCCGCTCACCACGATGGGAATTCCGGGGTCCAGGCGTGGCGTCGTGAAGAAGGGAGGATCCTGCTGGCACAGGCGCTCGCACCGAATGCACAACCCCGACGGTTCCCCCGGCACCGTGGGATGCCCGCATCCCGGACAATCCGCGGGGAGGAGAAGATCCATTGTCGCGCGCGCGACCGAGCCAATCGTCCACCGCACTGGCATCATCCCCCGCCGCTTCGTCGCCTGCGTTTCCCCCGCGTCGTGCTCCAGTCGCGCTACCGGGAAACGATCGGCTGGGCGCGAATGCCTTGCAGGCCTGGCACTTCACGCCAGTTCTGCGTCGCCGTATCCGACGAGTTGTTCCGTTCCAGCTGCAGCACAGACCGCGAATCGGTGATATAGAGCTCGTTGCGCGTGGATGCCACGGCCGACACCGGTGCCTGCACGTTGTTCGAGGTCAACCTGGTTGCGTCGGAGCCGTCCGGTTGAACACTCCATATCGGCGCATCCTGCGACTGCGTGCCGATTAAGAGCGAACCATCAGGTTGCCAATCCAAGCTCGTCACGGTGTCGCCCACAAAAACCTCACCCAGCTCGCGGGGAGACATGATGCGGCTCTTACCGCCCTCGCCCGGCGCGATAATCGCGGTGAACACGCGGCCACCGATGATCATGGCCGCCCGAACACCGTCGTTGGCGACGCGGAATTCACTGATCTTGTGGTCGTTATTCTCGTCGTCGCCGTCGTCGTCGCTACGAAGTTGGGCTCGGAGAGCGTCGTTATCCACGATGTATTCATTCTTGACGCTCCCGGACCCGGATTTGCTGTCCATCCCGGTTTGGTATTCGACGCGGTGGATTTCCTTACCATCGGCGACGGTCCAGGCCACTGTGCCGTCTTCTGACCACGACGGCCGGGTGAGCGTCCGACCACGCACAATGGGTTGAGCCGCCCCATCGGCTTCCTCCAGGCTATTCCGGGTGTCGGCGTCAGTATCCATCACGTGCCCGATGCGCAAAACACTACTGCCACTGCCTGACTGGCCACGTCCTTCGTCATCATCCCCGGTGTTGTCGCGTTCCACGACTGCAGCTAGACCACCATTCGGCGTGATCCCGGCAGAGAGAATCTTGCCGTCACGCCCGAATGGGCCACGATCACCAGTGGCGCCCGAAGCCGAGATCGTCTCGAGGCTTCCGTCCGCAACGGCGTGAAGGGTGTTCATCTCCGGCGGTTCGGGGTTGAGGTCTGAAACGTCGGACGCGCTCAGCGACTTGTGCGCCTGGTCCAGAAGGGGCGCTCCGTCCGCCATGAGGGTAAACGGTCCGCGAACATCGGCGTGAATGAGCGTCCACACTACTTGTCCCGCGATCTTTTGGCGATCGTCGCTACTAACTTGCGACAGCCCCTTGATATCGACGGTAGACCCGCCGACTTTGTCGCTCTTCGCGGTGATCGACGTTCCCGCAGGTAGAGCGGTACCAATGCCGGGCGCGAGTTCCTGACGCGGCCCACTGGCAAGGAGCGACATGAGGCTCGACTCAATCGTGTCCTGCTGGGAATAGATCCACCGTCGGTCGGATACCAAGTATCGCCCGGTGTGGTCCAAGAAGTACACCGAGTAGGCCCGATAGGTCTGTTCGAAGTCGACGCTCTGCAGGATGATGCCCTCAGGTACCGACGAGATCCTCCATTCCCCGTTCACCTTCTTTAGTTTGAATTGTGACCGGTAGGAGCCGCTCCGTGGGGTGAACGTCCCCCCATCACCCAGGACGCCAATTGTGGAGCCCGACACATCGAATGTCGCTTCATCATCCAACGGTTGACCCGACGAATTAATGTTGAGCTGCTGGACGATGAACGCATCATTGCCGTCTTTCCATGCATCTGACGACTTGCTGGTCAGGAATGCGCGAGCAGCCTTGTGGCTATGCGACGGGTGAGCTGAGGCGGAGAAAAAGCCGCGGAGCACTTCGTCGGGGGCGTCGCCCTTTTGGGGCCCGGGAACAGTTGTCCCCGACTCCCCCGGCGCGTAGGAATGGATAGCTTTCGGATCGCTATGGCTGGGCAAGGTGGCACACCCTGACAATGACGAGGCCACCCCGAGGCAGAGTGCAGTGCTGACGGCGATCACACGGCCGCGTCGCGACGAGGGCCACGGTTTGTTCATCATTGGTCCTCCTCAGCATCGGTGTGAGCGGTTTCGGTATGGGCGTCAGCATTGCCGGGCGTGTCGACGGGCAGCGATCCAGATGGTTCGGGATCGAAGTCGTCCATTTCGGCGGCCGCGCGGAGTTCTTCTTCGCTGATTTCCTCTAACTCCGTACCGTAATAATCATCCTCAGCAGGATAATCATCCCCACGGCCGTCGGCACCTGCACTACCGACAGCTTTCTCGCTGGCGGCAGCACTATTTTCGACGTCACCACCGGTGGCGGAGTCGCCAGCGGATCCGGAATGTACCGTCGGCCACTCTTCACTCGGGGCGATTTCGCCTGAGGCGACTTCGTCCGCAGTTACGGTTGGTTGTGCAGATTCGGCTGATGGTGCGCTCTCAGCAACCGAAGCACTAACCTCCCTCGGCTGATCTAAATCCGAGCTTTCTGCATGAGCATTCTGTGTGGATCCGCTCAAAGACGACTCCGCCGACGGGGCGAATAACGCCTGTTGGCCATCCGATGGCACTCCGCGTTCATCGGCCACACCAGCGTCGGCAGCGCTAGCACCAACCCCAGCCGCACCGACATCACTCAACTCGCCACCAACGTAAGCGTCGCCAGCAGCGTGAACATCATCACCAGCACTCGCCTCGTCGCCGTCGGCAGGCTCAATGACAGCGTGATCAACAGCGCCATACGTCTTCACGGCCAGCTCCGGATAGGCCGCTAAGGTCGCGTCGGCCTTCTCCCCCACTGCGAGGTCCAAGGCAGCATCATTCGCCGTAACCGGAACGTCGGGGTCGATCGGGAGGGTCAGCCGGAAACAGGAACCGACCTTAATTTCACCAATGGCGTCAAGCTTCCCGCCATGCAAGGCAGCATTCTCGCGGGCAATGGCCAGGCCCAGCCCGGTGCCCCCACGGTGGCGCACGCGGGAGGGATCGGCACGCCAAAAGCGGTTGAACACGAGGTCTTCTTCGCCCGCTTTCAGCCCGACACCGTGGTCCAACACGATGATCGACACCGCCCGATCATTGCGTCGAACAGCGATATCGACGGGCTTCCCCTCGGCATGGTCCAGCGCGTTCTCAATGAGATTGCGGAAAATACGTTGGACCCGTCGAGTATCAATGGGCATAAACAGCGGCTCACTGGGCACATGGAACCGAACAAGGACGTTGAGTTTCTTCGCCAGCTGAACGTTCAGCAACCAGGCATCATGCAACGCGCCCAGCAAATCCACCTGCTCGAGAGACAACTCCTCAACACCCGAATCGTGACGGGAAATATCCAGAAGGTCGCTGAGCAGCCCCTCGAAACGCCCCAATTCCTTATTCATTAACGACGACGCACGACGCATTACAGGGTCAAGGTTGTCGGCGTTGTCTTCGATGATGTCCGCAGCCATCCGAACCGTTGTCAAGGGTGATCTTAATTCATGAGACACATCCGAGGTGAACTGTTTTTGCAGGTCACCGTACTCTTCGAGCTGTTTAATCTGCTTAGATAACGAGTCCGCCATGGAGTTAAAACTCGTGGCCAGACGCGCCATCTCGTCGCGGCCATTCACCGCCATGCGCTCACTCAAGTGCCCTTGAGAAAACCGTTCAGCAGTCCGGCTGGCCGTGCGAACAGGGGTCGTGACCTGCTGCGCGAATGTCCAGACGATGCCGACCAACACGACAAGCAGGATAATCCCGCCACTGGATATCAGCCCGCGCATCAGCGCCAAGGTTGACTCATCATTATCCATTGGCAAGATCAGGTACAGCTCTAATCCCTGCACATCAGAGGACACCGGCGAACCAATAATCAGAGCTTTATACCGACTTCCATCGGGGCGTCGCAGCGTATCGAACTGGTACGCGACCTGATTGTCGTGAATAAAATTCCTGAGGCTTTTCGGTATCTGAACGTTATCGGGAGAAACGACGTCCTCGCCATTGATATCCGGCGCAATCAGAACCGGCTCATAAGCCGAATTGACCGGGCCTGATGACGAATCCGATGCCTCGGATCCCCCACCGCGCTCGGTCAAAGCAGTTCTGGCCGCGTTGATACGAACCTGAATCGAGTTCGAGGTGTCCGACGCATCAATCTGCTGCTCAACAGCTCGTCCGGCCCTATCGATACCGTCTTGGGCAGCCTCCACTTTGGCTTGGGTGAGCCGCGTCGTCATGAAAGAAATAAGCGCGAAGCCCAAGATGAAAAGAACGATCGCCGACGCAATAAACATCCGCCCCACGGTTTTTACCTGGGCGGATGTCTGCCACTTGTCGATGATTCGACGCCACAAACGCCGGATGCTCAGTGGCCAGCGGCTGTGGCCGTCTGAGTCGTTATCACGCAGCGAAGGGCGGACAAGTGCACTAAGCCCCTCTTGATTCTTCGGATCAAAGAGGGGATGTCGTAATCGTCCCGGACGGGACTCTGGATTTCCGCTACTCACCGATCTTGTAACCCACTCCTCGGACGGCCTGGATCAGCTTCGGATTCTTGTGATCCTTCTCGACCTTGATCCGCAAGCGGTTGATATGAACATTCAACACACGGGTGTCCGTAGGCTGCTTGTATCCCCACACTTCCCGCAGCAATTCCTCACGCGTGAGCACTTGCTTCGGCCGGCTAGCCAACTGGGTAAGCAGATCGAACTCGATGGGGGTAAGTGGAATCTCTTTCCCATCGCGCTTCACGATGTGCCCCGGAACGTCGATAACCAAATCACCGACGTGGATGGTGTCCCCCGTGGCCTGCTCACGACGCCGCAACTGCGCACGAACGCGCGCCACCAGCTCTTTCGGCTTAAACGGCTTATTGATGTAATCATCCGCGCCGGACTCCAAGCCCAGGACAACGTCGACAGTGTCGGTCCGAGCACTCAACATCACGATGGGCACCCCTGACGACTTCCGGATAGCCCGGCACACGTCCACCCCGTTCATACTGGGCAGCATGACGTCGAGCAAAATGAGATCAGGATCCTCGTTGGATGCGGCGGTCACGGCCTCTGCACCATCACCCACCACGACCGTATCGAACCCTTCACCTTGAAGGACGATCATGAGCATTTCCGCAATGGCCGGGTCATCGTCGACAACGAGGATTTTTGTCTTCATATTTCTATATTCTGGCATATGGCTGTGACACAGTCGCAGCAACTTACGATAGCTCCGGGTATTACCCTTCATCAGATCCTGATAAAAGGAGTGTACGGTGCGGTTTAGCATCAAAATGCGGGCGAGCGCGCGGGTCTCGTCATCGCCCAGCACCAGCGACGGTGCATCCTGTGATCACTCTGAATCACGCGATCACTCTGATCGGCATATTTCTGGCGCGGAACGCATCGTGTCGGCGTCGGACATCATGCGGACAATGACCGAATTGGAGCATCGGGCCTGGACGCACTCGAATGGGCGACCCGATGATGTTGTTGTCAGTGTCCACCGTGTTGATGAGGATGAAATCACACATATTCCTGCTCTCACCCGGGAAACGCGCCATACACAAACTGTCGACGACGCCCACCGCGCGATCACGGAGATTCTTCGCGACGCAGGAATTCCGACCGCGGAGCACGCGCTTAACGTTCTGACACGTATCCGGGGGATGCGTGGCGCAATGCTTCTTGACGCCGATACCGGCGAGCGTAGGGATACGAAAGATATCCGCGGAGTTCGCGTAACGGCCCTGGAGAATGACATGCCGACGGGGGCCGACGCTGCCGAAGAAATGTCGTCCTCGGCGGCGGCGAAACCGTATTACTGTGAGGCGCTGACCCTAGCGTCGAAAGTGCAGTACCACCCCGCCGTGTGCGCGGAACTGTGCATTTCTGATGACCCCGATTACACAACTGGATATGTGAGCACACCTGGGCGCTACGTGCGGATTGAGAATATCAAAACCTCGGGCAGCCCCCAGGGCGGGCGTGTTTTTCTTGTGCGGGGAACTGATGACGAGATTGCCGACTGCATCGATTACCTCGAGAACACTGCGGTCATTGTGCACGGTATCCCTTGGCCACCGCAGGATACACACTCGTCGCAGGATACGCACTCGCTACAGGATGCTCATTCACCGCACAGCGATACATCCGACGCCACCCCTACGATCGACCTCACAACGTTCGCCGAAAAATCCCTCACCACGTGGGAAAACCGGGGGTTGCGACGCTATCCGCTGGAATTCTCGTCGGCACCCACGCCACACACCACAGTGTCCGGAGCCGAGACAGTGCTCTTCTCCTCCAGCAACTATTTGGGGCTCAGCGAACATCCCGATGTCATCGCTGCCGCGACAGAGGCCCTTAAGCAATATGGCGCCGGAACTGGTGGTAGCCGTCTGACCACGGGAAACTTCACCATCCACACCAGTGCGGAGCGAACTCTGGCCGAGTTCACCGGGTATGACGACGCCGTCCTTTTCGGCACCGGGTATCAAGCAAATGGCGCGATTCTGGCCACCCTGGCTACTGATATTCCCGAGACCCCCGGCACCGCCCCCACCAACACAGCCGGAATGACCATTTTCTCCGACGAGCTCAATCACGCGAGCCTGATTGATGGAATCCGAATGGCTACCCGGGGCAACGCCGAGGTACACATTTACCCTCACAAGGACATGGAGCACCTCGCGAACGCACTCGCCCAGTGCGCAAGCCCCAGGACACTCATCGTGTCGGATGGCGTGTTTTCCATGAACGGCGATATAGCCCCGCTCCCCAGCATCATGCAACTGGCCCGAGCTCATGGTTCGTGGGTTCTTATCGACGATGCGCATGGCACGGGAACGCTGGGGCGAACTGGTCGCGGCATCGTCGAGTATTGGAGCGACGCACGACGACAGGATGGTGGCGCGGATTGTTCGCCCGACGCGGATACCTTGCCCGGCGCGGAATTGCCGGATGACTCTGATTTGCGCCCGGACCTGCTCGTCGTCACCGCGTCCAAGGCCCTTGGATCGGAGGGCGCTGCTGTGTGTTGTTCCACCCCTGTGGCTGAGTTCTTGCGGAACCGCGCGCGAGGCTATGTATTTTCCACGTCTTCAGCGCCGGCCTCGGTGGCGGCGACACAAGCTGCGGTGAGGACAATTCTGCGCGAGCCCGAACGTGTCCACCAACTGCAGAATAATTCCCTTTACCTGCGCAATCAGCTACGCGAACACGGTATCCCACTGGTCGACGGAACAAGCGACAGCACCCCCATCATCCCGATTTTTATTGGCGACGAAGCCGATGCCG
>OJLB01000533.1_pt1 | contig 16293 bp, 17 predicted proteins | sample 1596861 | NCBI WGS metagenome assembly OJLB01 (sample SAMEA3904681, study PRJEB24821) | metagenome | biome: Builtin; feature: hospital; material: surface | place: USA | collected 2013-06-06
GGCAGCGTCAGATGTGTATAAGAGACAGCTCCTTGTCCATGCCACAATCATATCTTTTTTTCCTGTTTAAGCAATATCAAAAAAAGTTTTTTTAGTATACTTTTTCGTCTTTTTCATATATTTGCCATTTTTCCACTCTTATGATAGAATATTTTTAGCATTTTTTCAATTATTTCCATTTTTTAATATACTTTAAGGAGAATTTATGATACTTCCAAAAAGAATCTTTCCCGAAACATTTAACAAGAAAGAGTTTTCTTCTACTCCATTTGCAGAATCCCTTCCGTTTCATATTAAAGAGTGCGGATATATCAGAGAACGAAAACTGATCTTTGGTAAAAAAAATAACTTCAACGACTATCTTCTTGTTTATACATTAGATGGTGTAGCTTCCTATACCAAAAATCAACACACGCAATTGATACAGCCTCACTCTATTGTCGTTACTGCCTGTAATACGACAAGTACTTTTTCGCGAAATTCCAAAGACTGGACTGCCTACTATTTTATTGTCAGCGGCAGCCACGCCAGACTCTTTTACAATCTGATCCGCACGCAAAACAATATTATTCTGAATAATCCTTTTACCAATATTCTGGATCTGTTTATGGAACTTTATGAAAACTGTATTTCTGAGTACGATACAAATGATTTTACTTACCAGTCAATCAATTCATCGCTCCTGATCCATCACATTTTTACAGCACTTTATGAACAGACTTCTGAAATTAACACAATTAAAGGATTGACTCCTGTTCAACAAAATGTCGTTTCTACTGCTTTAAAATTTATTCAGGAAAACTACAGCACTACTTTAGATATCGATACGATCTGTAATGAAATCAGTTTTTCAAAACATTATTTTTGCAAACTGTTTAAAAAACAAATGGGGATTACCGTGCATCAATACGTAAACGAATATCGTATTTCTAAATCCAAAGAATTACTTTCTTACTCGAAACTCTCTATCAATTCGATTGCTACTCAAGTAGGATTTAAAAATACACTTACGTTTTTAAGAGCATTTGAAAGGTCCATGCATATGACGCCAAGTGAATATCGAAATTATTACTAAGTACAAATTGGGAACCACATCATATCTCACCGAATATAATGTGGCTCGCCCTTTTTTATTTCATTATTTCCCAACAGACTGAAACACAAAACGAGCAGAAAGAAAGTTATCCACTTTCCTCTGCTCGTTTTATACTTTTATTCACATGATTCTCTCTGTTTTTACCACAGACTTTCATAAATCTTCATGACATCTGCCTTGCTTGGAACTCTCGGATTCGTTGTTGTGCATCCATCTGCCAGCGCTGCCTCTGCCATTCTCTCAATCTCTGCAAAGTATTCTTCTTTGGAAATCCTGCCCATCTGTGAAATAGACAATGGAATATCCATTTCTTTTAACATAAACTGCACCCAGTTGACAAGGTTTCTGACCGTCATAATCGTATTATAACTACTCAGGCCTAAAATTCTGGCTACTGTTTTATATCTTTCTACAGCTGGCAGATATTTTGCCTGACTCTTGCTGTGCTTGTTGATATCACTGTTGAACTCAATGATATGCGGAAGCAGCATTGCATTTGCACGACCATGCGGAATATGGAATGTTGCACCAAGCTGATGTGCCATTCCGTGATTCAATCCCAAAGAAGCGGAATTAAATGCAAGACCTGCCAGACAGGATGCAGAATGCATCTTCTGACGCGCATGCGTATCACTTCCATCCAGATAGGCTCTCAGCAGAAATACTCCACAAATTTCAATCGCTTTTTCTGCCAGTGCCGTTGCAAAATCATTTCTGTCTGTACTTACACATGCCTCAAGCGCATGGGTAAACACGTCCATTCCGGTATCTGCTGTAACTGCAGGCGGTACACTCTTTACCAGCTCTGCATCCAGAATTGCCTCATCCGGTGTCAGATCTCTGGATACCAACGGATATTTTCTCTGCTCTGCCGGATCCGATACAACTGCAAAGGAAGTCACCTCTGAACCAGTACCGCTTGTCGTCGGAATCGCGATCAGCCCTACATCGCCGTAGTGCTCGATCCGCACTGCAAATTCCCGGATTGATTTGGAAGAATCAATGGCAGACCCCCCACCCACTGCGATAATTGCTTCCGGTTTATACGCCAGTAATTTTTTTACGCCTTCACTGATTTTTTCAATCGGCGGATCCGGCACAACATCCTGAAAAATGTCATACTCAATATGCCCTTTTTTCAATGGATCTGTGATCAGATTGATCATACTGCTCTGTGCCAGAAACGGATCTGTAATAACCAGTACTTTTTTATATGGGATCTCTGAAAGACGGTCTAATGCATTGTCCCCAAAGTATACTTTTGTTTTTATATCAAAGCTCTTCATAGCGTCCTTCCTCTATTCTGGATAGATACACTCTATCCCCAACTTTTTGAATTCTTTCAGCCACTTCATCTCGGGCTTTTCATCCGTTACGATCGTTGTGATATCTTTCAACCTGCCGACCGTCATAAAGGCTGTTGCCCCAAACTTACTGCTGTCAATTGCAAGGATGCGCTCCTTGGCATTTTCCAGCATTGTTCGTTTGTTATCTGCAAGAAGTTCATCAGAATCTGTAAGTCCTGCTGCCATATCCAGGCCTTTGCACGAAATAATTGCTTTGTCTGCATGATACGACTGAAGCATCCGGTTCGTCTGGGTTCCCACAAGGGCAAACGATCCCTCTCTTGATACTCCGCCGGTAGATAATACCCTCCAATCTGACATATCCAAAAGCTCGATCACAATTTCCATTGAATTGGTGATCAGCGTCAGATTCTTTTTATCTTTCAGTCCCTTTGCAATATAAACTGCGGTAGAACTCGCATCCAGCATAATGCTGTCTCCATCCTGTACGATCTTTGCCACCAGCTCTGCAATCCGTTGTTTTCCGATCACATTGCGGTTCTTTCTGATATTGAAAGGCAGATCTATATTCATATTCTCATTAATCACAGCACCGCCGTAGCTCTTGATTGCGTAGCCATCATTCACAAGCTTATCCAGATCTCTTCGAATCGTCTCTTCTGACACTTCATAAATCTGGCTTAACTCACTCACGACTACCCTCCGGTCGGTCTGTAGTTTTTCCAGAATTTCATTACGTCTTTCAATTGCCAGCATCGTGTTGCCTCCTGATAAATTCTGTCTCAAAACCTTTGTTATTGCCGTATACAAATATCAGAAAACAGGATCCTCTGATCTGGACATCCTCTGTTTTCTGATACTTGTCATGGCTGAATTCTTAATTATAAAATTGCGTCGCGGATCTGTGCATCCGGATGTGCGATCACTGCAGAATCCAGATACATACCATCGTCAGATACTGCTTCTTTTGCTCTGTCGATCGCAGCTTCTACAGCAGCAACCTCACCGGTCAGCATCAGATAAGATTTTCCGCACATACCTCTTGCAAGGCGTACTTCGATCAGATCAACAATTGCTGTTTTTGCAGCTTCATCCGCTGCCACAATGATCGAAGATGCATCATAGGACTCAATGATACCCAGTGCTGATACATCCTTGATTTCTGCAGCCCCATAAATTGCAGGGAAAATGGATTCATGCGGATTACCAAGTACAAAACTGTTGATCAGATGTTTTCCATGCATTGTTTTTGCATTGTCAACAGCAGAAGTTACTGCACTTAAATCTCCTGTAATAATTACAATGTATTTTCCCGGACATACGGTCTGCGCTTCGATAATGCTTACTTCAGAAGTCTTTACCATAGAATCTGCCGCTACGACACCTGCTGAAGTAGTCTTATATTCTACCATTCCAATTGCCTTACTCATTATCTGCACGTCCTTCCTGTGTCTCTATGACTACATATTTCTCATTTACTTCGCTTACCAGACCATTGACAGAAGCGTGTATTCCAACACTTAAGCCCTTTGCCGGTTCTGCGATCATCTGTCCTTTGACTACCATATCTCCCGGTTTTACAACGCAGGAAGCAGGCGCTCCGATATGCTGGCTCAACATGATCTTCACTCGTTTTACAGGGATCACGGATTCATCCAGCGGAGCTTCTTTGTTATATTTTGTCAAGTCCAGTCTTGACATCAGACGTTCCATCGGAACTCTTCTGTAAGATCTTTCTTCTCCTACCGGTACTGCTGTCACTTCCGGCGCACGAAGTCCGTTCGCACGAAGTCCGTTTTTGTATTCCAGCATCAGTGTTCTAGGAGAAAGCTCCTGCGGACAGGAATATAACTCACAGACACCACATGAACAGCAGAAGAATGTATTAATAAAGATATTCGGCTGCTGAACGTCTTTGCATGTTGCCGCACGCATAAACAGGTGTGGCTGAATCGGGTGTCCAAGAAGATGTCTTGGACATAAATCTGTACACATTGAACACTGACAGCAGCATGCAGCTGCACGTTTCATGTCAATGGATGATTTGCTTCGTTTTCTCTTCACGAGATAATGATCCTGCGGCAATACAAGTACCGCATTGGTTGTTTTCGTAACCGGCTGCGAACCGCTTCCGATGAATCCCATCATCGGACCACCAATAAAATACACCGGATCCTTTACTGTTGTTCCGCCTGCCAGTGCAACGACTTCCTCAATTGTAGTTCCGATCGGTACACGAACTGTCACCGGATGTTCTACCTCGGCAACAACGGATACCAGTTTATCTACAACAGGAGTCTGCTGATTCATAGCACGCCATACATTGTAAATTGTTTCAACATTGAATACCGCAACGCCGCTCTCGATCGGAAGTCCTCCCGGACGTACGACCTTTCCTGTCACTTCGTAAATCAGAACAACCTCATCACCAGCCGGATATACTTCATCCAGCAGTCCCAGTCTGACCTCCGGATATTCTCCGATTACACTCTCGACTGCCTCAATTGTCTGCTTATATGCTTTTTTGATTCCGATAATGACTTCTTTTGCGCCTACAGCCTGGCCTACCAGGTGAAATGTATCTACAATCTCACGCGCATATTTTTCCAATAACTGTCTATGTAATCTCAGTAGTGGCTCACATTCTGCACAGTTCAGGATAATTGTTTCTGCACGCTGATCCAGTTTCGCATAAGTCGGGAATCCTGCACCACCTGCACCAACAATTCCGTTTTGCTGCAATATGCTGCTTAATTCTTTCATATCCATAATTTCACTACTCCAGTCCTGTTCCATCGTCAATAATTCCAACGATCGCCGCATCAATAGGAGCATCGCTCATACCGCAGCCAATCCGTGCCGAACTGCCCTGTGCCACCAGCACATACTCTCCTATTCCCGCTCCGATCTTGTCAATCGCAATGAGTTGTTTTCCAGATGTCTGCATATGATCCAGCACATCCACTATCATGAATTTATTGCCGACCAAATTTTCACATTTCCGTGTCGAGATAACACTTCCTACTACTTTTCCTGCTATCATACTTTCCTCACTTCCTCTTGCGATTTTCTAATGTAAGTATCTATTTTATAATTCTTACAGTCTGTCCAGTCGCAATCTTCGCTGCATTCGCTTCATCAGTATCGATATGCATCTCCAGCGTAAAGCTGTCATCCACACGGATCTGTACATGATTGAAAACAGTGCCTCTTTCATTCTCCGCCTGCACGGATACCACATCCCCATCATGCACTCCGGCTGCCATTGCGTCTTTCGGCGGCATATGAATATGTCGTTTTGCAATGATACATCCTTCATTCAGATAAATCGCACCTTTTGGTCCGACAACTGCGATCGGTGCACTTTCTGCAACATTACCGGATTCCCGAATCGGAGCCTTCACTCCAAGTTTAATTGCATCTGTAGCAGAAACCTCAACCTGAGATTTGCTTCTTACAGGTCCCAGAATTCTTACATTTTCGATTGCTCTGAGCTTCAGACCGACAATTGTAACTGTCTCATTGGAGGCAAACTGTCCGCCCATCAGTTCTTTTTTCTTCGTCAGCTGATATCCTGGTCCGAATAATGCTTCCACATGCTCCTGTGTCAGATGAATGTGTCTTGCAGATACCCCTACCGGAACCAGATATCCCGGTTCTTTTTCGGAAGATTTCTGTTTTTCTACAGCTTCCAGAACCATCTTTGTAATCAAAGCTACATTATTATTGTCCATATTAATTCTCCTCATCAATGCATGCCCGCCCTTAAATCCGGCTGTAGCACAAGAACATATGCGAGCTGATCCGCTCGCATATGCTCTCATTTACAACCGTTACCGCTGACTGAAATGATTCGGGCATTTTTTTGAAACCAAAACTTATTTGATTGCCGGAAGAATTTTTTCTACGTCTGTATGTGGTCTTGGGATTACGTGTGTTGCCACTAATTCACCAAGTCTTCCTGCTGCTTCTGCACCTGATTCTACTGCAGATTTTACAGCACCAACGTCTCCACGAACCATTACTGTTACCAGTCCGGAACCGATTTTTTCTGTTCCTACCAAAACTACATTTGCAGCTTTTAACATTGTATCTGCTGCTTCAATAGATGCTACAAGACCTCTAGTTTCAACCATTCCTAATGCTTCCTGTGCCATTCTTCGTTCCTCCTTCAATTCTACTTTTGTTTCCGCCTGCTCTGCCTTTTTCGCGCTCTTCCTTACTCTCTGTACCGTTTTGGCCGGCGCTTTGGCTGCAGTTGTTTTCTTTCTTGCGGCAGGCTTTGCAGTTGTCTTTGCACTTTCCTTCTCTGCCGGTTTCTTTTCCTCTGCCATAAGGGCTGCCTCCTAACGTATCCGATTGACGCTCTTATTAATCAATTTGATGATCTCTTCATGGGGACTCGGAATCACCGTATAACATACCGGCTCTTTGATTCCATTCGCTGCGGCAGCTTCAATGGCTTGTGTTACAGCGGATACATCGCCACGGATAATAATCGTCACAAGACGTCCGCCGAGTTTTTTCTCCCAGGTGATCATCTCAACATCTGCGGTTTTACACATAATATCGACAGCATCGATAGCCGCTGTTACACTCGGGATTTCAAAAAATCCATAACACTGTCCCATGAGACTTCTCCTTTACTTTCTGTAGTCCTTAATTATACAGTTGGAAGGATTTTTTCTACATCGTTGTGTGGTCTTGGGATTACGTGTGTTGCTACTAATTCTCCAAGTCTTCCTGCTGCATCTGCTCCTGTTTCAACAGCTGCTTTTACAGCTCCAACATCTCCGCGAACCATAACTGTTACCAGTCCAGATCCGATTTTTTCTGTTCCTACTAATGTTACCTCAGCTGCTTTTGTCATTGCATCTGCTGCTTCGATTGCTGCTGTAAGTCGTCTTGTTTCTACCATTCCTAATGCCTGCTGTGCCATTGCCATTTTTAAATCCTCCTAAATCTCTTCAATCTCTTCTTTGTTTATTTTGTGTGGTGTTCCTTTGTCGAACGCGCTGATCTTCAACATCTTTTCCGTATCCTCTGTCGGTCTTGCAATCTCATATTCATTCACAACACCTGCCAGCTGCTCTGCTTTGGCTTTTGCCGCTTCCAGCGCTGCCTGCACGTCAGAGACACTTCCTCGAAACTTGATCATCACGATCAGCGGTACCGGTAATTCATCTGCATTGCCCGGTTTGTTTTTATCAAAATTCTCCAGCCAGACGTTTCCTGCCTTGCAGCCAGCATCCGCTGCCGCAAAGGCTGTTGCCAGACCGAAAACTTCAAGCATGCCTACTGCTTCTGCCATATCCATTCTCCTTCTCTGGAATGGCCGTCACTATTTATTGATAATAGCGATCTTCAGGCCTTCCATTGCAAGATTTGTTCTGTGAGCTTCGTTGATCTCCTCCAATGGGTATTCATGTGTGATCAGCTCATCGATTGGAAGTCCGATTCCTTTTGCTCTCTTTAAGAAATCAAATGTTGTTGCATAATCTCTTAAAGTATATACCCAGGATCCTACCAATGTGATCTCTTTTGAACACAGGTCGAAGTGTGGGTTGATTGTTGCATCTCCACCATTGATGAAGAATCCAAGTTCACAAAGCCCTCCACCATTTCTGATGAATTTATAGATATTTGCGTGTGCAATCGGTGATCCTGTACACTGGAATGCGAAGTCTGCCGGATATCCTCCAAATGCATCTTCTACTCCTTTTGCCAGAGCTTCTACTCCCTGGAAATCTTTGAAGTTTACAGATTTTTCTGCCCCCATCTTCTTTGCAAAATCAAGTCTCTTCTGCTCTCCGTCAACTGCTACGATGTTCTCAATACCCATTGTACGAAGAATTGCGATACAGATCAGACCGATTGGTCCACATCCCTGAACAACAACTCTGCTGTTGAATCTTAAGATTCCTGTTGTCTTTGCTCTCTCTACCGCATGGATCAATACTGCACAAGGCTCGATCAGGATTCTGGATTTCAGATCCAGGTCGCTTACATTAAATACTGTAGATCCTTCGCGAATCAAGATATAATCTGAGAACCATCCATTCAGATGGATATCATCATCTGGAAGCAGTCCATATACATCCGCTCCACCTACGTTCTGTTTATTCAGGTCGAACATTGTGATGTCCGGATTGTCTTTGAAGATCATACAAGTAACAACTTTGTCTCCAACCTTTAATGGTTTTCCTGCGCTGTCTGCTTTTACATTTTTACCCATTTTTACGATCTCACCTGTTCCCTCGTGACCAAGAGCTACCGGGATCAGTCCAAATGGATCTTTTTTGAATTCGTGTGCATCTGTTCCACAGATTCCACATCCTTCTACTTTTACAAGAATGTCTCCGTCACCAACTTCCGGCATTGGGAATTCTTTTACTTCATAATTTTCCAGAGCTGTCAGCATTGCTACGTGTGCTGTCTTTGGAATTTCATTGCTTCCTGTGTTTGCTTTTGCTACAGGTGCTTTTACTGCTGATTTACCTTCCAGCATGCTTTCCAGAACCTGTTTTACAACTGCTTCCACACTTGCTGAATTCATTTCCATGTTTGTTTCCTCCTATTTATACTACCTGACGAAACTGTCTGCATCCTTCTAGCGAATGCACAGGCTGTCTGTCATTACGCAGCGTCTTCTTTTTGTGAATGTGCTTGCGCTTGTAAGTCCTTCGCCAGTTCTGCTTGCGATCGTAAACGTACAATATCCCTCTCCGCCGAATCCAAGGGCTGCATAGGACGGTCCGTTTTTCACAAGGATTGCTGTATCGATTGCTTTTGCATATTTTGTAATGTTATCTACATTCTTAGAGTGGATGTGAGCAGAATGTCTGTTGCCGTGTTCCAGCCATACTGCCTGTTCTACCGCATCATCAAAATCTTTCGCTCTTACAACTCCAAGAATTGGCATCATCAGCTCTTCTGCAATCAGAGGATGCTCCTTCGGTCCTTCAAATGTAATGCATCTGATGTTATCCGGAACTGTGATTCCAATCATTCCAAGAAGTGTCTTTGCATCACGTCCTACACATTTTCTGTTCAGACGTCCGCCTTTTAAAACAACTTCTGTCAGAGCATCCTGCTCTTCTTTGGAAATCATATAACATCCCTGTTCATTTACCATGTAGTGCAGAAGCTCATCTGCAATCGAATCAACTGCTACGATTTCCTTTTCTGCGATACATGGAAGGTTGTTATCAAATGTACATCCGTTTACGATATCCTCTGCCGCTTTTCTGATGTCTGCTGTCTCATCAACCAGTGCCGGCGGGTTTCCCGCACCAGCTCCGATTCCTCTCTTACCGGAAGAAAGAACTGCGGTCACAACGCCCGGACCTCCGGTTGCCGCGATCAGATGAATGTCTTTGTGCTTCATCATGACATCGCTTGTTTCCATTGTCGGATGCTCCACTGTCACTGCAATGTTATCCGGTCCGCCAACTTCTACAGATGCTTCATTCAACAGATTCACTGCATAAATAGATGTTTTGATCGCTGCCGGATGTGGATTAAATACCACGGTATTTCCTCCTGCCAGCATGCCGATCGTATTACAGAGTACTGTCTCACTCGGGTTCGTACATGGAGTGATCGCTCCGATCACACCGAACGGTCCCATCTCGATCAGTGTAAGTCCTCTGTCCCCTGACCATGCGGTTGTTGTGATATCTTCCGTTCCCGGAGTCTTTTCTGCAACCAGCTGGTGTTTCAAAATTTTATGTCCGACATTTCCCATGCCTGTTTCCTCGACACCCATACGTGCAAGAATCTCAGCATTTTCTTTGATCTTCTGTCTGATCTTGGAAATGATCGCCTCTCTCTGGTCCATAGACATCCTGGCTACAATCTTCTGTGCTTTCTTAGAAGCCTCGATTGCTTCGTTCATGTCAGAAAATACGCCTTTTTTCCCCGACATATCGGAAGAAATCTGCATCTTCGCCACGACTTCCTGCACGATGTCCTGTACCATCTTTTCATTTACAGACACGCCAATACCTCCTCGAAAATTTCTTTGCCGTAGGCTGCTATCGCAGTGTCTTCTTCAGCACTGCCTCCGCTTACGCCCAAAGCTCCGATTATTTTGCCATCTGCTTTTAGCGGCTCTCCGCCTCCGAAGATCACGATCTTACCCTGGTTGGTAAACTGGATCCCATACAGCGACTGTCCTGGCTGGCTTAAATGACTAAGTTCTTCCGTTGACATCTTGAGGCTCGCTGAAGTAAATGTCTTGTTAAGTGCTATATCAAAGCTTGCTATGTACGCATCATCCATACACTGGACTGCAACAGGGCGACCCGCCTGATCAGATACCGCAATCACAACATTGACACCCATTTCCTGTGCATATGCTTTAACTTTTTCAATCAGAGCATTTGCCAGCTTTAAGGTCATCTTGTTCTTATTGCACCGACAGACATGTCCTTCCCCGTGATGCGCATGCTGTCCATTCATCTGTCCCAGCACTGCCTCCACAGCTTTGGAAATATCCTGTTCGTTCATAGCAGTCCTCTTTCTTAAATTAGTTCAGTCCCAACTGATCCATAACTTTCTTTGTGATAGATGCTACCAGATCTGCGTCCGGTGTCTCTGCTGTTTTTGCAGCACCACATCCGCCACCGCATGAGTGACAGCTTGGTTTTCCTGCTTTTGCATTTGGACACAGGTTTGCAGGATGTTTTCCGCTCAGTCCCATCTGTCTTCTGATTTCATAAAGTTTTTCAACCTGCTCTTTATTCAGCTCCTGTGGTCCGCCGATCTGCATTGTCTGCCATAACAGACGAGCGTAGAACTCTACAGATTCCATCTTGTGGTAAGCGTTCAGTAAGGAATCAGAATATGTCAGTGCTCCGTGGTTCTCAAGCAGAACTGCATCGAAATACTGCAGGTGCTCAGATACTGCATCCGGAATCTCTACTGTAGAAGGTGTGCCGTATTTTGCGATCGGAACACATCCAAGAGCGATAACTGCTTCCGGCATGATTGGCTGTGTCAGAGGAATACCAGCGATTGCAAATGTTGTAGCATACAGCGGATGCGCATGTACTACTGATTTTACGTCCGGTCTCTCTTTGTATACACGTAAGTGCATTTTAATTTCAGAAGAAGGTCTGAATCCTTTGTTTGCCTGAAGTACGTTTCCGTCCAGGTCTACTTTACAAATATAATCAGGTGTCATAAAACCTTTGCTGACCCCTGTTGGTGTACATAATACTTCGTTCTCGCTGATTCTTACGGAGAAGTTTCCGTCGTTTGCAGCAACCATCCCACGATTATAAACTCTTTTCCCAATTTCACACATCTCTTTTTTGATTTCGTATTCGTTTTGCATCCTTTTTTCCTCCTTGGATTCTTAAAACAAACCTTTTGATTCTTGTTGGTTCTTGTCTTATATTACCACACAAACCCACAACAGTCAACTTTTTAAGGTGTTGTTTTTGTTGTTTTTCTGTTTATCCTCCGATCTGACACTCAACCCCTGAAAACTCTTCTGCCACTTTTAGGAGCATCTGCATTTTCTCATTGGCCGGCGGCTTAACCTCACCCATAAGATAAGGTCTGTTCAGACCGTCATATTTGTCCTGTCCCAACCTGTGATAAGGGAGCAGGTGCAGTCGTTTTACATGACCAAGCTCTCTCGTAAATACTGCAATATCCCTGATTTCTTCCGGTGTATCATTGAATCCCGGAATAACCGGAATCCGGATACTGAGCTCTGTCATCCCGGAAGCGGCAATTTTTTTTGCATTTTCCAGCATCAGTTCATTGCCGCGTCCTGTAAATTCTTCATGCTTTTTCGAATTCATATGCTTGATATCCAGCAGATACTGATCCAGATATGGAAGAATCTCCTCGATCACACTGTAATCTGCACATCCCATACTTTCCATCGCTGTCGTGATCCCGGCCTCATGAGCAGCCCGCAGCATATCTCTTGCAAATTCCGGCTGACAAAGGCTCTCTCCTCCGGACAGAGTCAGCCCCCCGCCGGTTCTTCTGTAGTATGTTCTGTCCTTTTCCACCGTCTTCATCACTTCGCCGACTGTGGTATCCTCTCCGATGATCTTCGGCTCTCCCTGTACCATCATAGTCTCGATTTCATATGACTGAGATTCCGGATTACAGCACCATCTGCAGTGAAGCACACAGCCTTTTAAAAAGACGATCGTACGGATTCCGTTACCATCATGGATCGAATATCTCTGGATATCAAAAATCCGTCCTTTTGTTTTTAAGTAATCTTCCATGTCGCACACCTTTCTGCCTGTATCCTAAAATCCCTGCTCTGTTCTGCGGATGATGTCATCCTGCAGTGACTTGGACAGTGTTGTGAACAATGCGCTGTAGCCTGCCACACGTACGACCAGGTGCTTGTACTGTTCCGGATGCTTCTGTGCATCCAAAAGTGTCTCTCTGCTGACAACATTAAACTGCATATGGCTTCCCTTCTGATCAAAGTAAGAACGGATCAGCCCTACAAAGTTCTCCAGTCCATTTCTTCCGCTGAGTGCAGAAGGATGGAATTTCTGATTAAATAAGGTACCGTTTGATGCAATGTAATGATCCAGTCTGGAAACAGAGTTCGCAGCCGCTGTCGGACCATTGACATCTTTTCCTGCAGACGGAGACACACCATCGGCCACCGGCTGATATGCCAGACGTCCATCCGGAGTCGCTCCCGTCTGTACACCGAGCGGTACATTGGCGGATACCGGATAAAGCCCCGCCTGGAAGGAACCGCCTCTCGGATTTTTGTAATTCTGAAGAGGTTCTGTATAGGTGTAGGCAACATCTCTTGCAAATGCATCTACTTCCGGAATATCATTTCCGAATTTCGGCACTTCTTCGATCAGCTTCAGGATTCTTTCCCCGTTTGCCTTTACTTCCGGTGCTTCGGATGCCGCAACTACAGTATTTAAAATTGCAGCGACCTCTTTTTCACCGATCGTCTTTCCGGCTTCTTTAAGCTCATTCGCGATCTTAGCCGTCATGGCGGCCACATCTTCCGCTCCAAGTCCCTTGCCGTAATTTGTTGCAAGCGCTTCTTTGAGTTCTCCCATCGTGATCTTCTTCTCATCATAGACAAGCGTTTTTACCGAATAGAGGGAATCTGCCATATTGGCAACCCCAAATCCCTGCGGACCGGTAAAGTTGTAGACAGCTCCACCTTCCTGTACTGTCTTTCCGACTTTCATGCAGTCATCCACCATGGACGATAAAAACGGAAGCGGACATCGTTCTGCATGCGCCATATCGATGGCATTATCAGCATTGACCAAAAGCTGGATCGCATAATCCATCTGCTTTTTATATGCATCATAGAACTGTTCAAATGTCGTCATGTCCTCCACATTACCTGTTGCCGGACCGATGCGGACACCTTTGTCTATTCCATTCGAAAATACCAGCTCCAGCGGACGGCACATATTGAAAAACGCCGCATCATGCCATCCTTCTGTCTTACCGGACTTCTGTGGTTCCACACATCCAATGATGTTATAATCTCTTGCATCCTGCAGAGTCAGTCCTCTGCTCATCAGAGACGGTATGATCACTTCGTCATTGTAATATGCCGGAAGTCCGATTCCGGTTCTTGTCAACTCTGCTGCCCTGATCAGGAATTCGTGTGGTGTTCCGTTCCATACCCGCACAGAAAGTGACGGCTGCGGAAGAAATACATGCATGGATGCCTGAATGCTCATAAAGGAAAGGTCATTCGTCACATCAATTCCTTCTTCATTCTGTCCTCCGGCAATCAGGTTCTGGAACAGACTGTAACCTGCAAACCCTTCCGCTGACGCTGCATCTCTGCACTTGTTCAGATCATTGAGTTTTACCCAGATACAATCCATCAGTTCCTGCGCAAACTCTCTTGTGATCTTGCCGCTCTCCATGTCCTTCTGATAATAAGGATACATGTACTGGTCAAATCTTCCCGGTGAGATTGAATGTCCGCTGGACTCAATCTGCAGAAGCTGCTGCACAAACCAGAAAGACTGGCAGGCTTCGTAAAATCCTGTGGCACCTTTTTCCGGAACATTTGCACAATTCTGAGCAATCTGAAGCAATTCTCTTTTCCGGACAGGATCTGTGCATTCTTCTGCTTCTTTCAAAGCCAGTCTTGCATATCTTCTGGCATATTCGATGGCTGCATCACAGCTGATCATCACTGCCTCCAGAAAACGGGACTTCTTCTGATAATCTCCATCTGCCAGACACAGCTTATCAAGCTCTGCCTGTGCTTTTGCCTTGATTCCGGAAAATCCGATTGCAAGCACCTCGCCGTATTTTACGGTCACATGTCCCACACCATTGTAGAAATAATTTCCAGGGGTGAAGATATTGTGTTCCATTGCCAGCAGTGTCTCCGGTTCCATGTAAGAAGTGGCCAGTTCGCTGGTCGTTTTTCCTTTCCAGTAAGCATTGGCTTCTTTTAACTCCTGCTTTGTCTTTTCTGAAATATAGAACGGATCCGCACTTCTTGTCTCCACAGTATCAAACTCTGCTTCCAGCCATTCATAAGAAAATTCCGGATAGGTCTGACATCCTCTCGGTGCGATTGTTGTACTTCCCACAATCAGTTCCAGGTCACGGATGACGATCGGAATATTCTCAAGAATGTGTGCAAATGCTTTTGCTCTGCGGATCACCATCGGCTCATTCTCTGTCTGTCTGTAAGATTCCGTGATCAAAATTGCTCTTGCAGACTCAATCTCAGGCATCTTTGCATACAGATTTTCTACCAGCTTCGGAATTCTGTCTGACTTTGGAATCTCAGTGCTGTCATAATTATACAATCCCATCTGCCTTGTTGCTCCTTTCTCATATTCGTATTAACTTTCTAAAGAAACCCTCTCTCTATCCAGTTAACGTCATTATACTTTACACAACAGCAGAAGTCAACAAAACTACAATATCATTTCCCGTCTTTTTCCTTTAAATCAAAATAAATCAGAATTTATTTTATGTGGTTTTTGTTGTTTTTATTAAAAAACCACACCTCAGCGCATTGACAAAACTGCAGAAATCCATCATACTGGAAACAGAAATCTGGAAAGGTGGGACTTTTCATGTCACATTTTCAATTTGATATCCATACTCATACAATCGCCAGCGGACATGGTTCAGCTGCCACGATCACAGATATGGTCAAAACTGCACGTACACAGCATTTAAATATGCTCGGAATTTCGGACCATGGTCCTGCCACACTTGGCGGCGGAAAACCTGCATATTTCCGAAATCTTACTTATGCACCTAAAAACCGGATGGGAATCCGCATGCTGTACGGTGCCGAGGTCAGTATTTTAGACAATCACGGAAAACTGGATCTTGAGGATGAAATTTTAAAGCACCTGGATTATGTGATCGCCAGCCTGCACCGCCCTGCTAAGCGCCCCGGATCAAAGGAAGAAAATACACGTTCTTATATAGAAGCAATGAAAAAACCATATGTACGAATCATCGGACATTGTGATGATGTAAAATTCCCGGTAGACTACCTTGCACTGGTAGAAGCTGCAATGGAATATCATGTCATTCTGGAACTCAATGACAGCTCACTGCGCCCGGACGGCTACCGGGGCGATACCCGTTTTAATGATATGATGCTGCTCAACCTGTGCAAACATTTCCACTATCCAATCCTGTTGTCCAGTGACAGTCACGGAACCGGACATATCGGAAATTTTGATCATGCAATGGAACTGATCCGCATCGCTGAATTTCCGGAGGAACTGATCTTAAACCGCTCGTCCGGCGAATTTTTGAGCTGGCTTGAAAAGTGGCGGGTGTAAAAACAAACAGGGGAGTGTCGCTTTGAGCGACACTCCCCCTGTCTCTTATACACATCTCCGAGCCCACGAGACTAGGCATGATCTC
>OJLB01000536.1_pt1 | contig 16220 bp, 10 predicted proteins | sample 1596861 | NCBI WGS metagenome assembly OJLB01 (sample SAMEA3904681, study PRJEB24821) | metagenome | biome: Builtin; feature: hospital; material: surface | place: USA | collected 2013-06-06
GGCAGGACATTTCTTTTTGGATGAAAGAATGGTTGTTCGATTCAACCCATCCTAGTTTTATAAAAATATTTTGAGTATTTATTAGAAATATAATAATATATTTTAACATACATATAAATATACTTATATATATATAAGTATGATTTGATGAAATATCATACTAATCATAATATATTTATATTAGAAATATTTCTAATTAAATAATATATTTATATATATGTATAGTATTTTATTATTAACAAATATTTTTGTAAAAAATAGGGATAAGGAGATTCGAACTCCTGGCTTAAAAATTAAAAGTTTTTCACTCTAACCAACTGAGTTATATCCCTACAAATAATATTATTATATATATATTGCCTATAATAAAATATATATATTTTATATAATATATGTATTATATAAACAAAAACAAATAAATAATATATAGGAGTTATATATAAAAATATATATAGTATATATATTTATATACTATATTATTATTTATACTAAAATAAAGCTAGCATAGTTTAATGGTAGAATCAGGTACTTCCACTACCCGGGTTTCGGTTCGATTCCGAATGCTAGTATTTTCTTTTTTGTAGGATAATGGGTTATGCTATCAATTACTCTTATTTCATTTATTCTAGCTATTCCTATTTTCGCCAAAAAAATTTCAGCTACAGTGTTTAGTCGTATTGCTGCTATTGTATTTGTTTATTCAGCAGTTCTAACATGGAATAGTCTATATTATCTACCTCTAAGTCAAGGAGGAGTAGGTCTATATAGTGGACTATTTCATGTAACAACTATCACTCTAGGATTCCAAATTCTACTATTTATGGTAGGTGCTATTCTACAATTTGGATGGGCACCTTCTATTTATAATCAACTAAATTTTGGAAATTCTAAAGTTGGAATTGAACGATCTCTAAATATTAATCCTAATTTTGTTCATATGAATACTATTCATGAGCATAGTCTTATTGTTCTATTTAGTGTACTAGGAGGTTGTATTCTAATCTCTAGTTATAATTTTGTATCTATGTATATGGGTATTGAACTACAAAGTTTTGCAGCATATATTCTATGTACACTATATCGAAATTCACAATCATCTACAGCAGCTGGTCTTAAATATTTCCTACTTGGTAGTCTAGCATCAGCTATTATTCTACTAGGTACTGCAGTAATTTATGCAGGAACAGGAATTACAAACTTTGAAGATCTAGCTACTCTAATTTCAGTAGGAGAAATGAATTCTGCTACAAACTTTGTATCACTAAGTATTGCAGGAGGTATTCTACTAATTGGTATTGGTTATATTTTCAAAGTAGGTGCTGCTCCTCTATATAATTGGTCACCTGATGTTTATGATGGAGTGCCTACTGTTATTACATCATGGGTAAGTACTATGCCTAAAATTGGTATTCTAGTATTCCTACTAAATCTAAGTTTCATTGTAACAGGATATGATATTTCATGGTATAGTACTATTACAGGATCAGTAGGTAGTCTATATACTACTTATGCTAAACCATTCCAAACACTTCTACTTGTATCTTCTGTACTAAGTTTCCTAGTAGGAAGTATTGTAGGACTATCTCAAGTACGAATTAAACGACTACTTACATTCTCTACAATTAATCACGTAGGATTCCTACTTCTAGCTCTAGCTGTAAGTACAGAGGAATCAGTAGAAGCATTTGCATTCTATCTAATTCAATACTCACTTACAAATGTAAATACATTCCTAACTCTACTAGCATTTGGATATATGACAAAAGGTATTCTTCAAAATAAATCTAATGTTCGAGAATTTGTTCTACTTGATGATCTAAAAGGACAATTCTATAAAAATCCTCTACTAGTTATTAGTTTTGCTGTATCTCTATTCTCTATGGCTGGTATTCCTCCACTTATGGGATTCTTTGCAAAACAAATGGTACTATATTCTGTATCATATAGCTATTCATACATTTCTATTGTAGCTATTATTACTAGTGTTATTGGTGCTAGTTATTATCTAAAAATTGTTCAACTAATGTTCTTCCAAAAAGATTCTGCTAATACTACTATTCAAACAGATTCTTCTGAAGAAGTACAACAACCTCTAGTTACAACAATGCATAGTTCTGTAATTGCTGTACTTACTCTTATTATTTCTCTATATCTATTTGATTCTTCTATCCTACTAAATGCTTGTCATCTACTAAGTCTGAGTCTATTCTCTGTATAAATATAAAAATTCAATGTAATTATTCTATTCTACAATAGAATACATTGTAGTATATTTTATTTATATATTAGCATAGATTCTTTCATATTTGAAAATCATTTTTTTTATTTAATAATGAATTCTCTAACTATTTATCTTATTCTTGTTCCAGTAATTGGATTTGTTCTTCTACTACTTAATATTCTACTAGCTAAACATGTACCTTATTCTGAAAAAGTTACATCATATGAATGTGGATTCTCTCCTATTTATGGACAAAATCGATCTCCATTCACTATTCAATTCTATCTAGTAGGTATTCTATTCCTAATTTTTGATATTGAAATCTTTATGACAATGTCATATGCACTAACTGTTTATGAAACAAGTCATTATGGATTCTGGATTGTTATGGTATTCTTTGTAATTCTAACTCTAGGATTTGTATTTGAATTTAATTCTAAAGCTCTATACTTTAGTCAAGTACAACCTGCTGAAGATGAAGATACTGAAGAATAATTCAGTAATTTTCCCCTTTTTATTAATTATCTAAAATAAAAAAGAGAATTGTTTCTAAAAATTTTACTATAAATAAAATATATTGTACTATTTTCTAAGAAAAATATAGGAACTATTGAATTGAATAATATTCAATTACGCGATAATTTAAAAATATAAAGGTATATTTGAATATATTTATTCTTAACATTCAATTTGAATTATGGGGATATGGTATAATTGGTAATTATAGTATCTTTGCAGGATAGCTGATGTCAGTTCAAATCTGACTGTCTCCATAAAACCTTGATAGCTTATGTGGCTAAAGCGTAGAACTGAAGATTCTAAGAACCATGTTCGAGTCATGGTCGAGGTATTTTCTATTATAATAGAAATACTACAGATATTCCTTACTGGTAGAGGAGGTGCTCTGTAAAAGCATTGGTTTTTACCGTTGTGGGTTCGAGTCCCATATCTGTAATTGAAATAAAAAATTTTTTAGTATATTTTTATAGAAATAGAAATGGATGTGTGACAGAGTGGTTTAATGTGCCTGGCTTGAGTCTAGGAGTTCTTTTTAGAACCAGGAGTTCGAATCTCCTCGCGTCCGTTTTGTCAAGAAAAGTTTTATAAACAAATAAAATATGGCTTATGGGCATTGGAGATTTGAATTCTACTAAATGAAATCTATCTCAAATTTCCATTCTTTTTTATAATTATTAGAAATAAAATATTTGTATTTCAGAATAAAATCTTCCAATAACAAGATTATTATTAATATTCAAATTTAGTTTTATTTTCTAGTTATTTCTTAGACATGAATTTTTAGGAATGTAAATTATTACATATGATTTTCCTATGATTTTCTTATTTATTTCTTCATTTATTCATTTTTATTTTAACATATTACGTTACATAATATATATGGGATTGATTATAATAAATAAATTACCTTAATAATTCTCTTTAATAATAATGAATTCATTTTATATTTCAATAGCTATCCCATCTTTTAGAATATTAATTAGTATAATTAAAACGATGTATTAATTTATTTGTTTTAATTTATAGAATTCTATTAAGATATGAATCTTACAAATCTACAAGCTCAACGAGCAAATTTCCAACTATTTCCATTTCACATGGTAACTCCTAGTCCTTGGCCACTATTTATCTCATTCTCTCTTCTAATTCTTACAATGGGAAGTGTAGTATATTTCCATGGATACGCTAGTCCATTTGGAGATTCAGGATTTTCTCTACTACTACTAGGTCTAATTTCTACTTGTCTATGTATGGCTCTATGGCTACGAGATGTAGTTACAGAAGGAACATTCCTAGGAGATCATACAATTGCAGTACAAAAAGGACTAAGTCTAGGAATGGTATTCTTTATTCTTTCAGAAGTATTCTTCTTCATTTCAATCTTCTGGGCTCTATTTAATTCATCACTATCTCCAGATGTTACTCTAGGAGGACAATGGCCTCCAGTGGGTATTCAATCAATTAACCCATTTGAACTACCTCTACTTAATACTGTACTACTACTTACATCTGGTGCTACAGTAACATATTCACATCACGCTGTAATTAATAAAAACCGAGCAGGAGCTATCTCAGGACTTATTCTTACAGTTGTACTTGCTGTAGTATTTACAGTATGTCAAGGAATTGAGTACTACAATGCTCCATTCTCAATTGCAGATGGTGTTTATGGATCAACATTCTTCCTATCAACAGGATTCCATGGTCTACACGTTATTGTAGGTACAATTATGCTTGCAGTATCACTAGGACGAATGATTCAATATCACTTTACAAATACACACCATGTAGGATATGAATCAAGTATTCTATACTGGCACTTTGTTGACGTAGTATGGCTATTCCTATTTGTTAGTGTATACTGGTACGGAGGATAATAAATAATTCTATTATTTATTTCCCCTTAACAAAAAGAATTAATAGAAAAAATAATTTACTTCTTATTTTGAAAGATTCAAATAAATTCTGATTCTATATGAACATATATATATATATTATTCTAGGATTATACTGTATGAGTATAAATACAAATGACTATCTATCTTCTTTGAGTTATTATGAACACATTTCTTACTGATTTCCTTACTCTAGGTGCTATTCTATCTGGTCTACTAGTAGTTACATCTAAAAATCCTGTTATGTCTGTACTATTCCTTATTTCTCTATTTATGAATGTTTCAGGTTATCTAGTACTACAAGGACTAGGATTTATGGGAATTTCTTATCTAATTCTTTATATTGGAGCTATTGCTATTCTATTCCTATTTGTAGTTATGATGCTAAATCTACAACTAGCTGAACTAAATGCTATGGCTTCAGAATATACTCAAAATCTTCCTCTTGGTGCTATTTTTGTATTTCTTCTATTTGTAGAACTATTCTCAATGTTCCCATTTGTTTCAAATAATGAATATAAAAATCTAAATCCATTTAAAATCATTCCTGATATGCAAATTGGAATGATGAATACAATGAATTCTATTCTTCATAGTTTTGGATACTCTCCACTATACCAATCTTTCGATGTATATCAAACATTTGCAATTAGTCCAGATTCAAATTTTGCTACTCTAACTGATGTACAATCTATTGGATTTACACTTTATACATTTGGATCTGTATGGCTTTTTATTGCTAGTCTAATTCTACTACTAGCTATGATTGGACCTATTGTACTAACAATTAAAGTACGTACTTCAACAAAATAATTCCTATTTTATATTTACATTTTTAAAGAGAAAAAGAAACAGATTTTATTTTAGTATTCACTGTCTTAAAAAAAAATAAAAAGGGGAAAAGATTATACTATATTAGTATATATATATATATATGTATATATATATTTGCATATATACATATTATTATTTTTGTAAGAATGAGAATATTCTTAACTATTTTTATTTTCCCCTTAAAATTTTTTTATAATTATAATATACATACGTATTATATATGTAAGTACAATATTTATATAGAATTGAGGTTTCAGATGGCTACTGAAGAAGAATTGCAAATTCTTTATATAGGGTTCAATTCCCTCTCAATTCTAACATAAAATATTTTCATTTTAGTAAAATACTACAGAGATTTATAATAGAATATATAAATGAATATTAACAATTTTATTGATAAAAAATTGTATATTTATATATTTTATTATTAATAGTAAGTAGTTTTTTCTAACTATAGGAAATAAATATATTTTATTTTATATGTAATTAATATATAGCAATCAATATTGATTGGTTTTGAAATTAATATTATATATATATAGGTAATATATAATTATAATAATTTATATTTATTATTTTTATATAAATAACAATACAATTTTCATAAATGAAGATAAGATACTAAGAACATAGTATAATTGGTAGTACAGTGATCTCCAAAATCACTAGTGTTGGATCGTACCCAGCTGTTCTTGGATGGAGTATAATATCTCCAGAAAATATACATGTGTGTAATAGTATATATTATAACTATAATGAATGTATATCAACATAAAATTACTATTCTTAATTTCGATGTTCGATTCTATACTTATTAATCATTTAGCTATTTCCATTCATTTCAACATATTATATATAAATATATAGGAGTTGAATTATATTATTCATTCAATTTTTTTATACATTATATATATACATAATGATAATAGTAAACATATTAATAAAAGGATTTAGCTGAGTGGTATAGCGTCGATCTTACACATCGAAGACAGAGGTTCAATTCCTCTAATTCTTATTTTATATTATATAATATATAGGAAGGTCATATATACCTATGAATATAAGTTTATATAAAGACCTTCTTCAATAAAGATTCCAGGTTTTCTGAAAAGAACTAAAAACTATTTTCTAGTTTATCTAATATATTCTATATTATAAATTGCAATTTTTATTTAAAACAAAGAATAGAGAAGAATTTTTTTTACAATTCATTTGTAAATGAAATTCTATGATAAAGCTAGAAAAAATTCTTGAATATTTCAATCTCTAGTATGAGCTAATTTTTTATTAAATTATCTCATAAATATAGAATAATAATATTCTTTTATTAAATTCTAATTCTTCAATCCGACTAATTTTTTATTTATTTATATATATTATATCAACAACAATGAAAACATACGTTCCTCTACTATTTTGTATCTTTATGCTAATTCTAATCATCGAATCACGCGCTGCAGGATCAGGCGGAGGAGATGGTGGTGGTGCACCTATGATGATGCGATGTGACTCACCAGAACCATGGCAAATGGCTCTACAAGAAGGTGCTTCACCAGTACAAGAAGGTATTACTGAACTATTCCATTCAGTAGGATTCTATCTTATTGTAATTCTATTTGGAGTATTCTGGACAATTGCTTCAACAGTATACCATAATCATAAAACAAATAATCCAATTACACACCATATTAATCATGGTACTGCTATTGAGCTAGTATGGACAATTTCACCAGCTCTACTACTTATTGTTATTGCTTTCCCAAGCTTTAAACTACTATATCTTACAGATGAAGTATTTACACCATCTATGACAATTAAAGCTGTAGGACATCAGTGGTACTGGTCATATGAATACTCAGATTTCCTAAATGAAGATGGAGAATCAATTGAATTCGATTCATATATGATTCCAGAATCTGATCTACAAGATGGTCAACTACGACTTCTAGATGTAGATAACAATGTAGTTGTTCCAGTGGATACAAATGTACGATTTATCGTTACTGGTCAAGATGTAATTCATTCATTTGCAGTTCCATCACTAGGAATTAAAGTAGATGGTACTCCAGGACGACTAGTACAAACATCAATTATTCCTGAACGAGAAGGACTATTCTATGGACAATGTTCAGAACTTTGTGGTATTCTACATGGATTTATGCCAATCTGTATTGAAGTAGTAAGTCCAGATAAATACCTAGAATGGATGGAAAGTGTTTCTTAATAGAAACATTTTAGTATATTCTGTATAAATATAGAATAAAATTTCTTTCCCCCTTTTACTTTATTTACAAATTTTCTTGTATCATTCTATTTAAAAATAAAGATTCCCAGCAAAAATATTTATTTTGCTATTTGAATTATTAAAATAATTCTATATTGATAATAACTAATACATTATTAATATATTTAATAACAATAAAAATATATTCAAAAAAATTTTTTCTTTTCTTCATAAATATAAATTATTAATTTAATAAATCATGATGAATCTTTTTGATATGAAATCTTTTGATATTAGTATTACTCAAGGATCACTAGTATCTCTAGTACTTATTCTAATTGTTTTCGTTCCAATGCTACTATGTGTAGCTTTTATGACAATTATTGAACGGAAAGCTATGGGTTCAATGCAACGTCGTATTGGTCCTAATGTTGTAGGATACTATGGAGTTCTACAACCTTTTGCAGATGCTCTAAAACTTGTTGTTAAAGAGCAAATTATTCCTGCACAATCAAATAAAGCACTATTCTTTCTAGCTCCTATGATTTCACTAGTATTTAGTCTACTAGGATGGGCTGTTATTCCATTTGGATCAGGTATGGCTATTGCAGATCTATCTCTAGGTATGCTATTTTCTCTAGCAGTATCTTCTATTGGTATTTATGGTGCTCTATTTGCAGGATGGGCTGCTAATTCAAAATATGCTTTTCTGGGATCACTACGATCTACAGCTCAAATGGTTAGTTATGAACTTATTTTCTCAACTTGTGTATTTACTGTTATTCTTATGACAGGATCACTAAATTTCACTACAATTGTTGAATCTCAAACTGCTATTTGGTTTATTGTACCTCTATTTCCTATTTTTATTATGTATCTAATTTCTGCTCTAGCAGAACTAAACCGTACTCCATTCGATCTTCCTGAAGCTGAATCAGAGCTAGTAAGTGGATTTATGACTGAGCACTCTGGTATGATTTTTGTATTCTTCTATCTAGCTGAATACTCAGGTGTTGTATTTATGTCAACATTCTCTACAATCCTATTCCTTGGTGGTTATGGTTTCCCAGAAATTATTACTAATAATACTTTCATTAATCTACAAAGTATTATTCTAGCTCTTAAAGCTCTTCTATTTATGTTCTTCTTTGTATGGGTACGTGCTACATTTGTACGACAACGATATGATCGACTTATGATTTTCTGTTGGACTCAACTACTTCCTATGTCAATTGCACTTCTAATTCTAGTACCTAGTCTACTTATTGCTTTTGATATTCCAGCAGTAAATTTATAAATTCTATTCTATCCAATAAAAGAAAAGAATTCTATTTTTCTTTTATTAATTCTTTATAATGAAAAATATTCATATTCATATTTTGAAGCTCATTAGGATTATATATGTATATATTCCCCTCTAAAAAAGATTTCAATTTTTATAATATATATATATATGATTATTGTCTACATATATAATATATAGGCTATATATAAAAAAAAATACAATTTTTCTTCCATTACCAATAAATTAGGAATCTAGGGATCTTAGCATAATTGGATAATGCACCAAGTTGTCAGTTTGGGGTATGCCCGTTCGAATCGGGTAGTTCTCGATAATATTAGATATTTTTTAAAATAGAAAGTATTTTTATACTTACTATTTTTATTTTTACTCTCTTTATATTTATTTTCATTTTTTCATTTAGATTTCATGAATCTTAGTCTTATTCTATTTACTATTGGAATTCTAGGATTTGTACTAAATCGTAAGAACATTCTACTTATGATTTTTTCTCTGGAAATTCTACTACTTTCTATTACTATTCTAGTACTAGTATCTTCAATGAATTTTGATGATATTCTAGGACAAACTTATGCTATTTATATTATTGTTCTAGCTGCTGCTGAATCAGCTATTGGACTTGGTATTCTTGTTGCTTACTACCGACTACGTGGATCTATTTCTCTTTCAAATGAGAAAAATGTAAATACTACTATTTCATTATAGATCTTACTATATTTCTTTTTTATCATGTTCTTTCTTCTTTTTTCTCTTCCTTGTCTAGGAGGTATGGCATCAGGACTTCTAGGTCGAAAAATTGGAGTAACTGGTTCACATATTATCACTACATCAGCAGTAATGATTGCTGCTATTCTATCGATTATTGGATTTTATGAAGTTGTTCTATGTCATAGTCCAGTTACTATTCATCTTGGAGATTGGGTACATTCAGAAGTTCTAACTGTATCATGGTCACTAACATTTGATACTCTATCTATGTCAATTATTACTACAGTACTTATTATTTCTTCTCTTGTACACCTTTACTCAATTGATTATATGAGTAGTGATCCACATAACCAACGATTCTTTTCTTACCTTAGTCTATTTACTTTCTTTATGGTACTTCTAGTATCAGGAGATAATTACTTTGTACTATTTGTAGGATGGGAATTTATTGCTGTATGTTCATATCTACTAATTAATTTCTGGTTTACTGTTATTGAAGCTAATAAATCAGCAATGCAATCATTTATTGTAAACCGTGTAGGTGATATGGCTCTATCAGTATCCTTCCTAGCTATTGTAGCACTATTTGGTAATGTAGATTTCTCTACAGTATTTTCACTTGCACCAATGATGAATGAAAGTGCTCTTACAATGATTGGACTACTACTACTATTTGGTGGTATGGGTAAAAGTGCTCAAATTGGACTTAATACATGGCTTCCTACTGCTATGGCTGGTCCTACACCTGTTTCATCACTTATTCATTCTGCTACTCTTGTTTCTGCAGGTGTATATGTACTACTACGATCTAGTCCTCTTCTAGAATATTCATCTACTGCACTTATTGCTATTACTTGGATTGGATCTATTACAGCTTTCTTTGCTGCATCTACAGGTCTACTTCAAAATGATCTAAAACGAGTTATTGCTTATTCTACATGTTCACAAATGGGTTATCTATTCCTTGCTTGTGGACTATCACAATACAATACTGCACTATTCCATCTTGTTAACCACGCTTTCTTTAAAGCTCTTCTATTCCTTTCTGCTGGTGCTGTTCTTCATGCTACTTTTGATCAACAAGATCAACGACGACTTGGTGGATTCCTTCCTCTTCTACCATTCTCTTACACTTCTATTCTTGTTGGTTCTCTAAGTCTTATGGCAGTGCCATTTATGACTGGATTCTATTCTAAAGATCTAATTCTAGAACTTGCTTTCTCTCAATATGTATTCCATGGATCTATTGCTTACTGGCTTGGTTCTATTTCAGCTGGTCTTACAGCATTCTATAGTTTCCGGCTAGTAGCTATGACTTTCCTAACATATCCTAATTCTCCTAAAAAAATCTATGAATCTGCTCATGATGCTGCTATCTTTGCTATGATTCCTATGACTACTCTTGCTATTCTTGCAATCTTCTTTGGATATGTTGCTCGAGATCTATTTGTTGGTATGGGTACAGATTTTGCTGCTAACTCTCTATTTACTCATCCATCTCACATTTCTCTCATTGAAGCAGAAGTTATCCCTACTTCATACAAACTACTACCTACATTTATTACATTTGCTAGTGCATCTCTTGCATTCTATCTATATCATTATGCAACTCCTTTCCTAGTACAATGTACTAAATCTAACTTTGGATACAATCTATATAACTTCTTTAATGGTAAATACTACATTGAAGTTCTATATAATACATATGTTATTCCTGCCTCTCTAGGTATTGGATACATTGTATCTAAACAACTAGATCGAGGTATTGTAGAACAACTATTTGGATATGGACTAACTTCAGGACTAAAAGATGCTAGTCAAAAAGTAGCTAAACTTGACAATGGTACTCTTCCATCATATGCTGTTTACTTTGCTCTTTCTCTAGTTCTACTTACAATTCTACTAATTGCTCCTATCCTTTCTGTTCTTGATATCTCATCTATCTCTCTTCTACAAAATATTTCTTCATTCATTGATCCACGACTTATTATTGTACTTATCCTAGCTATTATTATTGTTCGATTATTATTCATAATAAATTAGGGAAGAAAATAATAAGATCCCCTTTTCATGCTAGACTATTTTTATATAAGTTAGACTATTATTATAGTAGTTTTTAGACTAAAATCTATTATCTAAATAATTTACTATTCTCTTAATTTTTAGTATATTTTATTTCTATCGTTTAAAAATAAAAATTTTTTTCGTAAAATATACTTTTTATCTAAAAATTTAGAGATAATTTATATCTCTACAAAACAAATATAAAAAACAAATTGTTTTTGGATTCTATATTATCAATTCATTTCTTTCTACTGAAACTTTCATACAATACTCATTTCTTCTTTCATGCAATTCTAAATTCTATTCACTTACGAATTCAAAATACAATTACAATACTCATATGAACTCAGCAATTCTTTCATTCTATTTACTTACGAATAGAATATGAGTTAGAGTTCATATTTACTCATAGAAACTCAACAATTCTTTCATTCCATCATATTTACTATTTACTCACGAATATTTTCGAATATTCCATCATATTCACTCATATGAACTCAGGAATTGTATTGAATTCTTTCCTTCACTCATATTTATTCATGAATATGTATATTCACTTACTACTTTACTATTCACCTATTATCATTCTTACACTTACTTACTTTCTCACCATTCTTACTGAATATACTACTTGATATACTATATACTCACTTATTCTATATTCTTACTTGATATACTACAACTATTACTATTACTACTATTACTACTTTCTATACAAATATTTATTCTCATTATTATTATCATAATCATTCTTATCCTATTTTTCATTCTCAGAATCATTATTCTCATTCACATTCTTTCTTATTTTCATTTTTTTTTGAAAAAATTACTTATAATTCTAATTAATAGAATTATCATTATCCTCATTACTATCATTCTCATTATACTCATTATTATCATTCTTCTTACCTTACAATTCTCATTCTTCTTACAATTAGAATCTGAATCTAATCTTATTTTAATCCTTCTTCTTTCTTATTACTTTTTCATTAAATTCATTGAATTCATTTTATGAATTTCATTTTAGAATTACTTATATTTTGTATTTTCTTATCATTACTTACTTATTCTACATTCTTATTACTTACTTATTCTACATTCTTACTTACTTACTTATTCTACATTCTTACTTACTTACTTTATGTACTTATCATTTCTTACTTTCTTATTATCATTTGAATTGTATTGTTGTAGTTTCTATAACTTACTTATATTTATTATACTCACTCATTCTTACACTCCCATTATACTATTCTTACCTCTATACCTTACTACTATTCTTACTAATAGAATAAAATAGAATAGTATTTGGAATATGAATATTCTTCTTGAATTCGAATATTCTATTTTTATTACTAGTAATATATATATATATATATATTACTATTACTTATACTATAATCTCTATACTATAATCTCTATACTATTCTATCTATACTATTCTATCTATCTATCTTATCTATACTATCCTATTCTATACCATCCTATTATATACCTCTTACTACAATACTATATTTTATTTCATTTCAATCATACTTATTATATCATTATCTTATATATATAATTATTCATTCTTCTATATTCTTATGAATTCTTCTATTCTAGCACCTTGAAGGACTCGAACCCACACTCACCTAATCCGAAGTTAGGCGCTTTACCAATTTAGCTAAAGATGCTTACTTTTTCATATACATATATTATATATACACTACATACTCATACAATATATACTATATTCTTTACAATCTCTATTATTTTCTATTCTTTCTATTTTCTACAATTCTATTTTTATATTCTATATTGTATATTGTATATTGTAAGCAGTGGGACTTGAACCCACACAGTTTTGCACTACTATTTCCTAAGAATAGCTTGTCTACCAATTTCAACATGCTTACTCATTTTATATTATTCTATACTATGATCTATGATATATCATATATTTGATCATTTATTTACATTTACTATATTCCAATTCCATTTTAGAATTCTATTCTAATTATCATAATCATTATCATAATCCCTATATTCTCTATATTATATTACCTATATTACCATTTCCATAATAATAATATACTATATATATATTTATTCTCATACTACTTCCAATATTCTATAGATCTCTATCTATTCTCATATAGAAAATATATTTCTATTCTAATATATAGGGTAACAATAACAACAATTCAGAATTCTAATGAGAATTCATTCCTACTATTATTCTATGTACAATATACTCATATTTTCATAGATCATATACCTATTTATTCATCATGAACCTTCTGTTTACCCCTCATATTGGATTACCAATATTTTTCATAGTAATATACTTAGTATTTATACTCTTACTATCTATCTTTTCTACTTATTATGCTTGGTGCTGCTAAATACATTGGTGCTGGTATCGCTACTTTTGCTCTTGCCGGAGCTGGTATCGGTGTAGGTATCGTATTCTACGCTCTAATCCAAGGTACATCACGAAACCCTAGTGTTAAAAACCAACTATTCCAATACGCTGTTCTAGGATTCGCTCTATCAGAGGCTACTGGACTATTTGCTCTAATGGTTTCATTCATGATCCTATTCTCTTAATTGAAAATGAAATTAAGATTTTAGTATCTGTACCTTACTCTTCTACATACCTTTCTATCAATGAGTATGAGATACTTTCATATACTCATACTACTTAGATTAGATACTTGGTTGTGGAAGAAAAAACAAAAGAAAGTTAGGGTAGGTATAAAAACTTACCCCCCTTTCTATTTTCTATTTCCTATTTTCTATTTTCTATTTCCTATTTTCTATTTCCTATTTCCTATTTCCTATTTCTTACCTAAAAACAAATAAATAAAACAAATTCAACAAATATAGAATATATTGTTATATTCAAATTTCTTCCTTCCTCATATTGAAATTCAAAATTCATTCATTACTATCATTACTAATATTCAAGAAAGAAAGAAGTTCAATAATAGAAATAGAAGTGAAGTGAAGTTCTTATTTATTATTACTACTACTCTATTTCTTCTTTATTATTATTACTATTTCATATAGATATTTTATAGTCATATATAAGTGAAGGAATAATTAAAATATATTTATTTCATATAGATATTTTATAGTCATATATAAGTGAAGGAATAATTAAAAGAATTAAAATATATTTATTTCTATTCTATTCTCTTCTATTCTAGAACTATTCTATTTTAGAACTATTCTATATTCTATATTCTATGAAAGCTGAAAGAGGGAATCGAACCCTCTATTCACAAGTATGAATTGTATGGTTTACCATTAACCTATTTCAGCTTAGTACTTACTATATATATAGTATACTACTATACTTACTAGTATTCCTTATATTTTCATACAAAATAGAAATATTCATAGAAATATTCATAGAAATATGAATAGAAATATGAATAGAAATATGAATAGATAGAGAAAGAATATATAAATATATATATTCATATGAGATAGATAGATAGATAGATAGATAATAATAGATACTTATACATAGTTCTATCTATATATATAGTAATAATACTAACACTTACATTCATAATAACACTTACACTATTCTAGTAGTGAATAGTTATGAATACTAGTTATACGTACTACATTCTCATTGTATAGAAAATATACATACATTCTTTTCTATTACTACTAGTTATTTTGTTATTGTATTAGATAGATAGATAGATTCTATCTTTCTTCTATCTTTCTTATACTATAGAAAGTAAAGTAGTTCTATGATAATATATATATATACACTATTATCATATAGTTATAGAATATGTTCATAGAATATTTTCTTCTATTCTAGAAATATGATATATGATATATTTCTATTTATAGAATATGAATATGAATATTCCTACTATATTATACTATATAGAATTCTAACTATAACTATATTAGTTATTATTACTTTCTAATATAGATTCTAGATTCTAGATTCTAGATTCTAGATTATAGATTCTAGATTCTAGATTATTTCATATACTTACTTATTATATACTATATATATATATATTACTATACTATACTTACTATTCATATATTCTATATATTACTATACTATACTATACTTACTATTCATATATTCTATATATTACTATACTTACTATTCATATAGAATAGAATAGAATATAATAGAATATAATAGAATAGAATAGAATATATTATACTTACTTATATGTTACATATGTATAATATATATAATACTAATATATATATATATATATATTATACTATTATTACTATATATAACTAGAATGAAAGTTCTAACTATGAATATAACTATTTATATTACTATATAGTATAATAGGTAGTAGTACGATATATTTAGATAGTAAGATATATCTATATATATATCTAGGATATATATTCTATAGTAATACTATTACTAGTACTATTCATAATACTATAGTTATTCTAGAACTAGAACTA
>OJLB01000541.1_pt1:0-12500 | contig 16078 bp, 11 predicted proteins | sample 1596861 | NCBI WGS metagenome assembly OJLB01 (sample SAMEA3904681, study PRJEB24821) | metagenome | biome: Builtin; feature: hospital; material: surface | place: USA | collected 2013-06-06
ATATATATTTATATATTATTTTTTTTTTTTTATTATTAAGTATTATAAAGTAAGAATAAGAGTGGTTTTTTATTTAGAATTGTTCCTGAAGTAGAAAACGTTCCTTTTGTTCCTGAATAGCTTCTTGCAAAAGGGCTTCTGCTTCTTCGGTGAATATCTTGGTAGAAGATATTATTTCTTGGAACTGAGGTTTATTCGTTTTTAAGTAAGTACGTAACTCAACGAGAAATTTTCTTACTTGACCAATTTCTAATGAATCAAGATAACCATTCGTTCCTGTATAAATAGTCATTATCTGTTCTTCCACCGTGAGAGGGGCTGCTTGGGCCTGTTTGAGCAACTCACGTAAGCGTTGACCCCTTGCCAATTGGTTCTGAGTAGCTTTATCGAGATCAGAAGCAAATTGTGCAAAGGCTTCTAATTCTGCGAATTGTGCCAATTCCAATTTTAATTTGCCGGCTACTTGTTTCATAGCTTTAATTTGAGCTGCGGATCCTACTCGAGAGACGGAAATACCCACATTAATAGCGGGTCTGATTCCAGCATTGAATAAATCCGCGGATAAGAATATTTGCCCGTCTGTAATGGAAATTACATTAGTAGGAATATAAGCCGAAACATCTCCCGACTGGGTCTCAACTATTGGTAAAGCGGTCATACTTCCTTCGCCTAACTGCGAACCTAATTTCGCGGCTCTTTCCAAAAGTCGTGAATGCAAATAAAAAACATCTCCGGGATAAGCTTCGCGACCCGGTGGTCTTCGTAATAGAAGAGACATTTGTCGATAAGCCTGTGCTTGTTTGGAGGGATCATCATAAATGATTAAAGTGTGTCGTTCACGGTACATAAAATATTCAGCTAGAGCTGCGCCCGTATAAGGAGCGAGGTATTGTAACGTAGCGGGGGAATCCGCCGTTTCGGCTACCACAATAGTGTAGTCCATTGCCCCCCTCTCCTGGAAAGTATTCACTACCTGAGCCACAGAAGATGCTTTTTGACCAATAGCTACATAAACACATATTACATTTTGCCCTTGTTGGTTGAGAATCGTATCCGTGGCTACTGCCGTTTTACCGGTCTGTCTGTCCCCAATAATTAATTCTCGCTGACCGCGTCCGATAGGGATCATCGAATCAATAGCAATAAGTCCTGTTTGAAGAGGCTCATATACGGAACGTCTCGAAATAATACCCGGAGCAGGGGATTCAATTAATCGAGATTCAGAAGCTGAAATTTCACCTCGACCATCAATAGGTTTAGCCAGGGCATTTATAACACGACCTAAATAAGCCTCGCTTACTGGTATCTGAGCAATTTTTCCGGTTGCTTTTACAGAACTTCCTTCTTGTATCATTAAACCGTCACCCATTAAAACAACACCAACATTAGTTGATTCCAAATTCAGAGCAATGCCTATTGTACCCTCTTCAAATTCTACTAATTCACCTGCCATTACTTCATCAAGACCATAAATACGGGCGATGCCGTCGCCTACTTGAAGTACGGTCCCAATATTTACAATCTTTACTTCTCTATTATATTGCTCAATACGTTCGCGGATAATATTACTAATTTCGTCGGCTTTAATTGTTGTCATAAGTATTTCTTAATTCTTTTTTTTCTTAAAAAAAAAAAAAAAAATAATGTGCCTACAGTAAAAGGACTAATCAGTTATTTCTTTCATCGCTCCAAACATGCCAATATTGGCACTAATGGTACGTAAATGTAACTCCTTGTTCAAACAACTATTCAGAGTTCCGAGCGCTCCTTGTAAAGCTTGTTGGAAAACCCGTTGTCGGACTTGATTAATTGCTCTTTGTTGTTCAAAATGAATGGTTTCATTTTTGTAATTTTCTAATTGATCCAAAGTCTTATAAGTTGAATTAATCAAATTGAATTTTTCTCGTTCTATCTCAGAGTATCCATTCACTCGAAACTGATCTGCTTCTATTTCTATTTTTCGTAACCGGGCCCGGGCTTTTTCCAGCCGTTCAATGGCCCCTCTCTGCAGTTCTTCTGAATTTCGAATACTATTCAAAATCCTCAGTTTGCGATTATCTAATAAATCACTTAATGAAAGTAGATTATCTTTCCATTCATCTCAAAACTTCGATGATCCCTTCCCGAACCAAACATGAATTTTTCGATTCATTTGGCTCTCCCACTCAATTACGTCAACTACTTATGTATGGGGGGGGTTCCCATATCTTTTTTTAATGTAATGAGCCTATCCTCTCCCTCTCTTCTCTATTCATATTCCAAAATGAATCTTGCGACTGATCCCTAATCCAAGAACAGAATATTCGGAGGACTCTTCTGACCAAATCAAAATATATAATTGTCAGCAAAGTTGTTTCTTTTTTTCTTCAAATCCAAAGAATTCTTCTTACTTTATATGGAGGTCATCGATTCAGCATAAATAAGGGTTGGTTGAAATACCTATTTTTCCAATATTTTCCAATCAAATTTCCAATACCAATAAAAGGCTCAAATCTTTTTATCAACATGAGTGTTTTATATCGAAAAAAAAAAAGTCCAATAATTATTATTAATTATTCATTTATTAATTATTCATTTTGAAAACATTTCTATTCTATAGTAAAACATAGTAGTAGAAAGAGTACCGTGCTGTGTCTGGACTTCAAACTTTAGCTTTAACCATGTTAATGGTCCCACATTATTGGTTTGGTTGATAGAGAATCAAAATAGATTTACCAACAAATCACGAAATGCTATGGTTCTTAAATATGATTTGAAATTTATTCAGAAGTAATTCGCGGAATCATGCACCCTTTTCCCTTTGGTCCTAGTTATAACGAAAAAAAGTGCAGCTGGTTGGGTCCAGCCTATTCTTGAAATAAACAACTCGCACACACTCCCTTTCCAAAAAAGATCAATACACCAAGCACTACACTTAGATTTATTGGATTTGTTGCTAAAATATCGGTATTAAGCCCGAAACTCCCGGCGAATGGCCAGTTAACCAAAGAAACGAAAGAATCGGTTACATTTTTCATATGATCTCCTCTTTTAGATAGACTAAAAAAAAAAAAAGAACGCAGTTCTTTTTTTTTTTCTACGTAATATATATTTATTTAATTTATTTGTTTTTTTAGTAATTTACCTATTTCGAAACAGGGTCAAAAATTCGATTTCGAAATCCTTTCTTTGAATTGGCAATTGGGGATTCCCGATAAGAGGGATACTTATTAGTATTAGGGGCCGGGACTCCTGTCCATTGCAAAACCCCTCGTTTGTTGCAGCATCACTTAAAAAGAGGGTTTCCTTTAGACTAAGAAAGGGAAAGAAAAAGGCGAACTGGTATGCCTATCCTAATTCCCCATCCTCAAATCAGTCCTTCCAATTGGAGGAGTTAAATCTTGATAGAATTCAAAAAAGCCAGAAACACGGATATAATAAATAAGAGAAAAAAAATAAGTAAATTGCCCTTCCTATTTCTAGGATTAAACAAAAGGATTCGCAAATAAAAGTGCTAATGCTACAACCAGCCCATAAATTGTTAAAGCTTCCATAAAAGCCAGACTAAGCAATAAAGTACCTCGTATTTTTCCCTCTGCCTCGGGCTGTCTCGCGATCCCTTCTACTGCCTGGCCCGCAGCAGTACCTTGACCAACTCCAGGTCCAATAGAAGCAAGCCCAACAGCCAACCCAGCAGCAATAACGGAAGCGGCAGAAATCAGTGGATTCATGATAAGTCCCTCGCACTAAAATAAAGAAAAACTAAAGAAATCGTTAATGATACAATCGTCCAATAAATTATGACTTAATTATTCCGTCACTAGGATTCGCCCAGCCGAAGTAACTAAGAACTCCCAATTGGCGTAATAATAATATTATTATTGAACCATCAAAACTTTTTAGATATCTCTTTTTTAGTTTCGATCCACAGGCACAACACAGGATTTTTGTAAATCCATACGACTTTTGTTCTTCCATTTCTTTTTTCGGAACCCTTTTTTGAATTCTTCGTTCGTTTTCTTTCTTTCATCTCTTTATTTTTATTGATTCAATTCCCAGTCAAAGCATCAAAGCAAAGACGAAATCGAACAATTTCTAAATTTCTATTAGAATCCCTATCGAAATTCACAATAATCACAAGAGTAGGGTGGATTAGATATATCTTTAGTTCATATATAACTAGCAATATCTAATATCCCATATACATGTCTTTCTTACAGAACGTAAACCAACTATTAATATCTTAGACTCCAAGTATTCGTATCTTAAAGTCAATCGTATTCTCGAACCCCTTTTAAAACTCAAAAAATACACAAGAGTTGGCATTTGATTCCATATACCTAATTATGTACCCCTCGCCGAATCACCCCGTTTTTTATAAATCTCTTTTTTTTTTTTCTATTCCTTTTCGTTATCATTATCCACCAGGCTACAATCGAAATAGACGAATTCATTGGGGCGAATCATTGCATAGAACTAAATATCAGTATTTGATTGAGGTACGGCCATGCAATTTATTATATTAATATTCTCTTTTGGTCAATCGTTGAATTGAAGAATTGACTAAAATCAACTAAAAGGGGAATTATTTTATAAAGCATCTTTCTTTTCTTTTTTTTTAATCACCCGCCTGTGATACTATAAGAATTTTTATTCAACTTATCACTCTTGGTATTTGCTATTCGAATTGAATGAACAAAAATGAACAAAACAATATAAAGAAAATATTAATTGGCGGGGAGAGGGGGGGATGATATAATAAGGCCAAAGAGGAATTTGAGGAAAAAGATCCTTTAGATCTCTTTCCTACAATTCCCCAATATCGTAATTTTTTTTCTACGACTCTTGATCGTATATGCGGTATTTGTAGATTTATGTTTGGATATGTATTTTTCCTAAGTAGAAGTATAAGTAGATTATCTTGAGTTACGCATCCATTGCCTTTGTTCTAAGCTACAAAAAAAGACTATTTCGAAAACGAGTCAATGATGTCCCTCCATAGATTCGCCTATATAAGCCGCAGCTAAAGTTGCAAAAATAAGAGCTTGAATACCGCTTGTAAATAATCCAAGGAACATGACGGGTATAGGAACCACTAAAGGTACTAAAGAAACAAGAACAACAACTACTAATTCATCGGCTAATATATTCCCAAAAAGTCGAAAACTAAGTGATAGAGGTTTTGTGAAATCTTCTAAAATGTTAATGGGTAAAAGAATTGGAGTCGGTTGAATGTATTTACTGAAATAGCCTAATCCCTTTTTGGAAAGACCCGCATAGAAGTATGCTATTGACGTGAGCAAAGCTAAAGCAACGGTAGTATTTATATCATTCGTGGGTGCGGCTAACTCCCCATGAGGTAACTCTATGATTTTCCAAGGTAAAAGAGCACCTGACCAATTAGAAACAAAAATAAAAAGAAACAGAGTTCCAATAAAGGGAACCCATGGGCCATATTCTTCTCCAATCTGAGTTTTGCTCACGTCTCGAATGAATTCAAGGACATATTCGAAGAAATTTTGAGTGGCAGTCGGAACGGTTTGTGGATTCCGAACGGCTATAAAGGCTGAACCTAATAAGATAGCAATTACAACCCAAGAAGTAATAAGTACTTGGGCATGGACCTGGAACCCACCTATTTGCCAATAGAAATGTTGGCCTACTTCCACACCGGATATATCGTATAACCCCCTTAGTGTATTCATGGAACATGATAGAACATTCATATTGCCCTCTGACCGAAATAGAAATTTAAAAAGAATTATTTTGATTCAACCATCTTCTTTTCGACTTGTCTACTTGAATTGTATATTTTGAATATCTGCTAATTGCATAATATCCACCAGGTTTGTCTCTTTTCTTTTGTGCAATTCAGGAATAGTACCCAATCCATAAATCTATGGAGTTACCAAAATAATTTATTTATCTTATTATTAATCAAGGATTTCGTATATAGCTAGAGCGACCCTCACAAATTGCGAATACTAATTTGTTAAGAATTAATCGGATTGAGGCTATAGCGTCATCGTTTGCTGGAATCGAAATATCTGCGAGATCGGGGTCACAATTTGTATCGATTAAACAAATTGTTGGAATTCCCAAAGTGATACATTCTCGAAGAGCCGTATATTCTTCTTGCTGATCAACGACGATTACAATATCGGGTACCCTCGTCATATATTTAATCCCGCCCAGATACGTTTGCAGACGCGATAATTGTCTCTTCAAAATAGCGGCATCCCTTTTGGGAAGACTGTCGAGTCTCCCCCCTTTTTGTTCCGTTCTCAAATCCCTGAACTTGTGAAGTCGCGTTTCTGTAGTGGACCAATTGGTTAACATACCGCCGAGCCATTTTTGATTAACATAATGGCACCGAGCCCTTATTGCAGCTCGCGCGACTAAATCAGCTGCTTTATTTTTAGTACCAACAATTAAGAATTGTTTTCCCCTACTTGCTGCATCAAAAACTAAATCACAAGCTTCTGATAAAAACCGAGCAGTTCGAGTCAGATTTGTAATATGAATACCTTTATGTTTTGCAGATATATAAGGTGCCATTCTAGGATTCCATTTCCGAGTACCATGACCAAAATGAATTCCTGCTTCCATCATCTCTTCCAAATGGATGTTCCAATACCTTCTTGCCATTTCTCCCCCACTTCCTCTTTTTTTTTTAAGAGACGAGGCGCCCTGAAATAAATAATTGTTCCGAGGGAACCTTCTCTTCTACCAGAGAGTGACCATTGATACACGACCCAGGCCATTCATTACTTTCTATTCATTATTATCCTTCGTTCTATTCATTATTATCTTTCTTTTCGTACCATTAAAAAATCAAATGATCACAAATAGTTAAAAGAATTCGCTCCTAGGACTCATTAAACCCTCTAAGCAATTGTGCTCTGATGTATCATGGAAAGTCGTTGAAATGCACGAGTCAAATAATTCTCTGTGGTGTAAGAAAATATCTCTCATTTCCCCCCCGAATAAATTCCCTTTTTGTCTTTCCAAAAGAATGTTGTTATGCTGCCTTGAACAGTGGACTAATCCTTTGAATCCGGTACCGACTGGTATTATCCCCCCCAGAACAACGTTTTCTTTCAGGCCTTTCAACCAATCGATACGACCTCGGAGAGCAGCTTTTGCTAAAACTCGCGTGGTTTCTTGAAAACTTGCTTCGGATATAAAACTTTGAGTATTCAGAGACGCTCTCGTTATTCCCAATAAGATAGCTCGATAACAGATCACTTCTTCCAAAGCGCGCCCCATTCGTTCCGCTCGTAACAATCCAATCAGTTCGCCGGGTAAAAAAATATTAGACATTCCATCTTCGGAAACTAAAACTTTTGATGTTATTTGACGTACAATAATTTCTATATGCCTATTATGGATCTGCACCCCCTGCGATCGATAAACCTTTTGGATCTTATTAACCAAAGAGATACGACTTTGCACTATAGTTAGCTCAGCACCAATCAAGAATCCCCAGGGAATCCCAAGAATTCTTGTTATACTCGCGTTCCAACCCTCAACTCTCTTTTCTAGGTTCATCGATATTGAATCAAGCGAACGCACTTCTAACACCTGTTCTACTTTTGGAAGACCCTGCGTTATATCACCAGATCTCGATTTTTCATATATAAATGTAACTAATGTATCCCCTTCGTAAAGGATTGCTCCATAATGCCCATGAACAGTTGCTCCAGGAGTAGCCAAATAAGGCTTAGCTGATCGTATTACTACAGAGTTAACTTGAACAATTAAAACTTGACCGGATTTTAGGTATGGTCCCCTTTTGGTTATACGTACATTTTCACAAAGAAACTGCCCAAGACTAATTATCGGGGACATTTCCTCACAATAATTAGGCTGGAGAAAATACCAATTCAAATTAAATGGATTCAAAAGGATCTTACTATCTGTATCAGGATTATAAATTTCCCCGGTTTCGTCCATTAAATAATATTTAAGTACTTGAAAAGGCTGTTTTAAATTGTCAAGTTTCAAATATTTAGTTACCGAGATATGATTATGAGTTATTAAATAGTAAAATGAATAAAAATTCGCAATTTGAAGGAATGTTCCTAAGGGTCCCAACGAAGTCTTAATTGGAGTTAGCGAATCTTTTTGAATTGGAATTGATTGTTTTATCACATTGTGATATTTTACATCGTTCAATGGACCCATTCGAAAATAATTAGATGATGATAAAATTATCAAAACTTGGCATTCCTTATTTTTATTCAACAACGTACGAATAGTTCCTTGATTTTGTCTAAGCGATTGTTCAACCCCTGCCTTGCCAAACACGGAATAAAACGGATTGCTATTGGTGCGAGCTGAACCATTATCAGAAATTAATCCTGAACCCGACGGATGATCCCTTTTTCTGAGATACGAAATATTGGATTTCACTAAGTTGATTCTTAGGAAATTTCGAATCAGACCATTTGTACGTACTTCAACAAAGGAAGCACAAACCTCTTCGACGGAAGAACTTTTGTTGTCTTGGTCCCAATTCAACACTAAACACGTCCGAACTAATTGAAGACTTGTATCAGAAATTCCCCCAGCGGCTTTGCCCTTCCCATAAAGGACATAATTGACAACTCGAAATTGCATATTATCCTTTTCCCGCAGCGGATCCTGGGGAAAGAGTGTTGCTAAATTTATACCGTTCGCTATTTCATATGTGACTACGGGTCGAACCAAAACAAAAGACTTTTTCTTTGTAGGTGTGATCCGTTGAACATAGATCCACTTTTTCAATTTTTTTGATTCCTTAGTGGCTTCCTTAAGTTTTGTTTTTTCACTTTCTGGCGGTATCAGGATGCCACTGTGTCGGGATATCTTATCTATCTCTCCGGGAAAATGGATATCTCCCGAAAATATTTTTAGTTCAACCCCTCCCCTTTTTCTCTCCATTCGGACCAATCCGCCCACCCGGCTTCGTATATTTAAAGTGATTTGTGTGTCTACTCCAATGATACTATTATTCCGTACCATTAGGTAAGAAGATTCGGGAAAAATATGCACTTCCTCCGGAATGAAAAAAAGGCGATCTATTTTCATTTGGTATTTTGGCTTAATTTTTTTGAGTCCTCGATACTCAATCAAGTCCTCTTTTTTAACGATTGAATGCGCCCCCAGAGTCCCCCATTTAGTAATTCCGGAACTCTTTCTTCTGTATCGAGGATCGTCGAAATAAGCAAGAATACTATTTCTACGGAAAATACCCCTTACGGGTATTTCAATCGAGATACCTGAATGGGGCATTAGCTCTTTCTCTTGCTCTTGAATCGAGTGGAATGGAATAAGAAATCCATTTCTTTGCCTTTTTGCCAATAAATCCGAATTTGCGTGGAGAATTGCAGGATGGATGAGATTACAATGACCAGTACTTATGATTCTATTAAATCCCGAATAATCAGACATCTCAAGAATTCGACCTTTTTTTTTAGCAGAAAAATCAGAACTAAAAAATTTGTGTCCCGTTTGATCATTATTCACTGAGAGCGAGAGGCTAGAAATCTCTCTTCGTTCGACAGAAAGAGAATGAATATTCATTTGATCTTGATCCTTGTGGAGTGAAAAAGAAACTACACTAGATCTGCGTGAACCCCCCGACAATATCCATAAATGGCTTGTTTTTGGCAAGAGGTGGACATTACTATATGTAAATTCGGGTGCATGGTACACATCAGTACTCCAGTGCATTTCTCCCTCTGAATCAGAATAAATATGTTTTCGAACCCTCTCTTTAAAATTCAAAGTGTATGCTCCCGCCCGAATCTCAGCAATCACTTGTTCTGATTCGACATATTGATCATTTTGAACTAAAAGAAAACTTTTTGGTGGAATAGTCACATTGTGCATAATATCTTCACCCTCAATAATTACATCCAAATCTATAGAACATAGAAAAGCCGGATGCCCGTGACGTGTGCGCGTGGGATGAACCAAATCCTCATTGAATTTGATTTTACCATTAGAAGGGGCTCGTACATGTTCTGCAGTGCCCCCCGTAAATACGCCGCCGGTATGAAAAGTTCTTAATGTTAGTTGAGTCCCTGGTTCTCCAATAGATTGACCCGCAATAATACCTACGGCTTCCCCCAATTCAACCAGGTCACCATGAGTCGGACTCCGACCATAACATAATCGACAGATCCACGATGTACTCCTACAAGTAAAGGGGGTTCGAATAGATATTGCTTGTGTTCGAAGGGTTATGAGTCGATTGACAAGTCCAATCCCAATATCTTGATTTCTAATGGCAATGGATCGCTGGCCCATATATATATCGTCCGCTAATACACGACCAATTAATGTTTGGCTAAAAACCCTTTCCGACATCATCCTATTTTGATTTTGAGGACTCACAGAAATTCCTCGGACAGTGCCACAATCTGTTCTACGTACAATAATGTGTTGAACTACTTCAACAAGTCTGCGCGTAAGATATCCAGCATCTGATGTTCGGACAGCGGTATCGACAACCCCCTTGCGGGCTCCATAGCAAGAAATGATATATTCTGTTAAAGAAAGCCCTTCGCGTAAATTACTTTGAATGGGTAAATCAATCATTTGCCCTTGGGGATCAGACATTAATCCTCTCATACCCACCAATTGGTGTACTTGAGATGCATTTCCTCTAGCCCCCGAAAAAGACATTATATGGACTGGATTAAAAGGCTCAGTCATCCTAAAATTAGGATTCATTTCTTGTCGCAAATATTCACTTGTAGCATACCATATCTCAATGGATTGTCGTAGTTTTTCTATCGCGTGTACATTCCCATAATGATAGTGTTTTTCCAAAATAAAACTTTGTTGTTCAGCATCTTGGACTAGCCATCGCTTAGAAGGTATCGTTAAAAGATCATCAATGCCTAATGAAATAGATGTAGCAGTGGCTTGCTGGAACCCCAGGGTCTTTACTTGATCCAGGATGTGGGATGTATATGCCATTCCGAAGTGATCTATTAACCTGCTAATAAGTCGTTTAATGGCAGTTCCATCTATCATTTTATTGTGAAAGACCAGACTCACCCGTTCTGCCATAAGTACCTCCGTATTCCGCTGAGTAGGATTCGCCAATGGATTTTAGTCAATGAGTGGAAAACTTCCTTTTCTCGATCTTGATTCGCGTAGAAAGGTCAGCAATGGTGGTCATACTTGAACCGGAAAGGCCCAAGGAGTCGTAGAATTACTTAGTTTAGACACCAGATGATTAGGTACCATATGAGCAGGCCCGGCAAAACCCTTGTATAGCTTCTTCGATTTCTCGATAAAGAGAAATATGGCCCACGGTGGTTCGAATGTATATAGAAAGAATTTCTTTTTTTACACTTCGTACTATTAGATAATGCCCATAAATCTCATGAGAGGTACCCAAAGATTCATAGTGAACTTCGATGGGAGCTTCCCTTGAAGCAATAAGGCGTTGATCTAATCGCCACCGAAGCCACAACGGACTATCTAAATTGATTCTTTTCTGCCGATAAGCTCCAATTGCATCATAGGAATTACAAAAAAGGGGTTCTTTCGTATACGTATAGCTATTATCGTCAATTCTTTCATCTGGATAATTTCTTCGATTCCATGTATTATACCTATTTGCACAAATACCTCGACGATTCCCGCTCGTTAATACATAGAGCCCAATAAGCATATCTTGAGTCGGTATGGAAATGGGATCTCCAATAGTAGGAGACAAGAGATTCATATGAGAAAACATAAGTAACCGAGCCTCTGCTTGAGCCTCTAAAGATAAGGGTACATGAACAGCCATTTGATCCCCATCAAAGTCTGCGTTGAATCCCTTACAAACTAATGGATGTAAACAAATAGCGCGCCCTTCCACTAAAATGGGCTGGAATGCCTGTACGCCCAATCTATGCAGAGTAGGCGCTCTATTCAGCAATACTGGATGTCCCTGCATAACTTCCTGCAGTATTTCCCAGATAATCGGCCCTTTTTCCCGAATTTTACTCTTAGCAACTCCTATGTTCGAAGCAAGGTGTTGTCTAATTAGCCCACAAATTACAAAAGTCTGGAAAAGCTCTATTGCGATTTCGCGAGGCAATCCACATTGATGTAATGAAAGTGAGGGGCCCACAACAATGACAGACCGCCCCGAATAATCGACCCGTTTGCCAAGCAGAGTCTCACGAAATCTTCCCTCTTTTCCTTCAATTACATCTGAAAACGACTTATAAATCTTATTATGACCATCCCTCATTGGCTGTCCACGGATTCCATTATCAAGAAGCGTATCCACGGCTTCTTGTACCAATTTCTCCTGACACATTACCAATTCCCCTGGCGTAGATCTACTTGTTGTTAATAGGTCGATAAGAGTATTGTTCCGATAGATAACTCTTCTATAGAGTTCATTAATATCTGAACTCATTAGTTTACCTCCATCTATTTGAATGATAGGCCTCAACTCGGGAGGAAGAACAGGTAATAGACATAAAACCATCCACTCTGGTTCTATATTTGTTCGAAGAAAATGC
>OJLB01000542.1_pt1 | contig 16076 bp, 14 predicted proteins | sample 1596861 | NCBI WGS metagenome assembly OJLB01 (sample SAMEA3904681, study PRJEB24821) | metagenome | biome: Builtin; feature: hospital; material: surface | place: USA | collected 2013-06-06
ACGAAATAAGGCGTTTCTAGCTCTAGTTTCGGACGAGCTTCTCCCAATTCTGTCTGGAATAAATAGAAATCGTCTACATACCCCCCCCCGGTGGTATTTGATTTACGAAATCCAGAATAGCTTGAAAGGAGGAGCTATTCGCCTGAAAAACTATCAGATCGTGGAGCCCATTCATCAAATTTTCCAAATTGTCCGGGGGGGTGGTGTTTGTCACATGTTCAATAGCTTGCCGTTTTGGATCTTCCGGGATTTCTATCCCGTTTACCTCCAAAAGATTGTTAACACTTGCGTCAATACTTGTTTTGACCGCCTCTACGGCTTGACTACGCAAGTCGTTATTCGAGCTCGGAGCTGTATCGACTAAGTGAGTCAATCTCCGGGATAATTCGAACAAGATAAATTCTTTCATATTATCTTCCTTTTTTGTTCCGCTTCTTGCTCTAAAAAAGAGGGAAGACTTGTAGTAAAATTTCCGGTTTTTAACCAAGAAAAAGAAAGGCATGGGAGTTTTTGGGCGTAAAAGTGGCTTTCTTCTCTTATGAAATTTCTAGTTTGATCGAGGGTTCTCCCCAATATGAGATAGATTGCAGCTATAGTCAGAACTCTAACTGGGCCAATTGCCTAATTCTAACCTGAGGTAGCGAACGAGACAGCAAATGGATAGAAATTCTCCACCCAATGACAGCCTTTTTGTTTTTTTTTGGCATCCAATCACTCTCCAAAGCCCGCTCTCTCTCCTCTGGTTTCAATCTCCATAACAGCTTGGCAGATAGTGCTTTGTTTGCCCATGTTTCGAATGTCCTTTCATGGGCCGCTTTTTGTCACTTTTTTTTCCCGATTAGCGAAAAAGGGTTCTTTACCTGCCCCCCGACCAAAAAAACTTTCTGATCTTTTTGCCCCGTCTTTGAAATAGACAGGATCGAGGCTCTATAGATTACCATGGCCGAAAGTTTGGATTTCATGAGGGACACTATGCCGGCCAAGGGCAGCCATTGATTTGCCCATCCATTCTTCCGGATTCAAAGTACAGAGCAATGGAAAAGATGGGCCTTTTTTTTTCTCTCTATAGGACAATGACCAAGGTGCCGAGTCCCCAATCTGATAAGGTTCTTGCAACTCTTCTTCGAATTGGCATCGGGGGGAAGTATATTTGAAATTTCTGCGGATTGTTACGTGCATAAGCGAGGCGCCAGAGGCTGTCGAGAATAGAGATATTGCTTCAAAGAAGCGCCTCCCTTTCCTGATAGAACTGCTGCTTGTGCTTGCTTACTGGACTGGCTTGGCTCATGAACTCCTAAACGGGAAGATTCCTAGCTACTTAGACTTGTAAGACAAGAGCGCGACTATCAGGACTAGAAGAAGAACTAGTATCTGTCCTGCACGCAGGAAAGAGAAGACTGGAAAGGCGAAGGGCTAGACGGAGAAGATCAAGGAGCTTCTTTCCGGCAGGGAAGGAAGAGAGAAAGGCGCCGGTAGCCTTGGAGAGATGAAATTACCAAGCACAAGGGCTGAAAAGAAAGCCTAGCGCGCGCATCCCTTTGATTGCTTAGGAAAGATCCTATTACACAAGTCCTATCATTAAGGATAAGGAAGGGAAACTCATTCCAGATATCGATTAACCGTCGCTAGCGCAACAACCTATCCCTAGACCGACGGATTGACCAGGCAGGAATATCAATACGAATTTCGACAGAAGAGACCGATAGAGTTGAACAGACAGCTGACAGCTCGCGATTGAGAGACTTTCCAGTTGACAGAGGAGCGATTTCAAGAGATAGGGGAAAAAAGACAGATGGCGCACAGATTGACTTACAAAGCTTTTTATTGCTGCCTTTGACTAAGGAAGGGAAGAGAACGGATTGAGTCAGGACACGATCGATTAAGACAGAAGGATATTGCCAGGGCTATTGACCCATTGAATCACTTATGGCGCTTTAAATGGCAATTCAGAGCCTTCCTCTTGGGGAGCAGACCTAAGTGTATTTAGAATAGGTTCTTTCCTCTCTTTGAATGCAGCATTGAGTGGTCCTATTGCTGACGGAAAAGGCGACGTTTTCGAGTTCCAGTGTGTTCTGTACCTCTTTCCTTTGAAGGCTGGCTGACTCACAAGTATCAACAGCAATTACGGGATCACTATTATAGATTGGTGAGGGCCATGGCTGCTTCTCTTTTTTCATCTTCATCTTTCTCTGCTGCAAGTGAGTCGTCAAATAAAGAGGTGGACAACATTTCATGGTAGGCATGGCATAGAAGATTGGGACATCCACATGATCAGAGACTAGAGCAGATGGCGCTTCTTGGATTGTATCCTCATTGATTTCCTCCTGAATGATAAACATCTTTAACACGCACTACGTGTCAACTGTCAAAGCACAGCAATCCTCCCTTTTTATAATAGTTCTATATAGAAAGCCAGCCCTTTTCCCCCTTTTTTTCTATGGGCTATGGGGACCGGCTCCTGTCTCTTCTGACTCTGGAGTTCGGTATTTTCTCGGCTTCATAGATGATCACGCTAGAATTAGACGGCTCTATATGATGAAATGCAAAAGTGAAGTTAGTGCAATGTTTCAAGCCTTTTATCGCATGGTTCTTACCCCCTTTGACTCTTCATTCTCAGATAGGGAAAGATATGAAAATTCTCCGCCCGTGAAATGAAATGGAGGAGAGTTCATCTCTAATGCTTTGTTTTGTGGAAGTACTTCATAGACCATGGCATTTTTTTATTCATCAAGCAGACCTCATGTGCAAATACTCCTCCACACTACGGAGTTGTAGAATGGAAAAATCGCCATCTCCTGGAAATAGCTCGAGGACTTATACTGGGATACACCTATGTGGATCCCTAGTCAAGCCTGATGCCTTAATTTAATGATGGCTGCTTATCTGAGTAAGAAGACGATGGCTCCTATTATTGGTGAGCGATCTCCTCTACACGTTATCTTTGGGCCTTTGACTCTCTTTCAAACAGTATACTATTCCTCAGAGTATTCGGATGCACGTGCTTTGTTCAATCCTCAGAGTATTCCCCTGCACAAGACAAGACAACTGTGTGTTTTTTTGAGCTTTTGAGACGAGGGGTCTTAATGATCCTTCTACACGATGATTCCACCTTTCTCGACATGTCACGTTTTTCGAACATTTGCCTTACTACGGAGCTCGGGGCTTTGAGATCATCAGGTTTCATGACCGACCTCAATCAAATAGTCGACCATTACACCCTTCAGATAGGGATTGAGGTTTGGAACCCTTCCAAGCCACCACTCAAAGGAGAACGCGTCTTTCTTGGTATACATAGCGGTCAAACCGACGTCCACGACTATGTGCCAACATCCTATATCCAGCTCCTCCTACACGACAAAGGGTTGAAAACCGCTTTACCGGGTAAGAGTAGTTAATACCCATAGGTATTAAGGAATCGAGACGGTTGATTGTTCACACGGAAACGCTTGGCAAATTCAGCCGCACCCGTGTGAGAGACCAGGGATTTCTGTTCGGAAATACTAACCCCTGACGTCCTCAACAATGACACGCGTGAGCCACGGCTTCATCCGCAATGACCACATCGTCGCCGAGTATTGCGTACTTAGTAAAACGCTGCCCGTATTGCGTACTTAGAGCACACCACCAAGTGGTGAGTGAGAGCGAAAAGAGGCCAAGAGGCATGATAACCGAGAGGTTTACCAGAGTTAAAGGCGACTTTCCTTTCGCATTGGGCTGTTTAACCCGACGGTACAGTAAACACATTAACACCTAAAATCAAGTCGATCGCTTGACCGAACGTCCTCCCGAACAGGAAACCTATTAAGTCGCTCATGAGTATTAAGTCACTCATGCAGTGGCCGACTTAAACTTAAGGTCAAATGAATAGACCGTCCTGCTACCAACTAACCGGTCCAAAGGCCGTGTCTGATGAAAACGTCCGTGACGGGCCATCAGCCAATCGTGCAAAGGTCGTAATAACCTCTGAGCGATGTAGTTTCCCATGGCGAAAATCCGCCTCTTGCCTGACCCTTCTAACACCTGTCCCAAACGACCACCTGATGGTAGGATAGGTCGTCGGTTAGATTTAATATGAGGGGGGTTCTCTTGTTCCCACGCTAGTTACACGTTTTATTACACGTTTTACGTCTAGTGACGACTTAGCTACTTGTTTGAATTGAAAAAAGTGCTTTATAGAGAATATCGTACTCCCAGACAAGCAAATGAAATAAGAATCTCAAGCCCGCCAGATAAGAACCTTCTTAGCTGTTCTAGAGGAACGGGTTTTGTAGTAGTTGTTAGCAGTTCAAATATCCAAGCCGGGAATTCTTTCCCTTTTCTTATTAAACGCATGAATGTGGAGCGAAGGGACTCTATTTAGAGAGTCCCACAGCGAGTAGGGGCGTGGCGATCATCAGTATGAATTCCTTTCTAGAAAAGGAGGTTCTAGAAAAGGTGGTCGGTAAGTCACTCACACAAGAGAAGACTCTTCGACGAGCAAGAAAACTCCAAGCTAACGGAGCTGGTAGCTAACTCCAAAATAGAGATCTGAGCTGGTAGCTTGCTGAGATGACCAAGGAGGTCACATATTCAGACTGTGGAACCGCCTTCTTGGTTTGATCTGGAGCAGCTTCTTCTTGGCTCTCAGGTTGAGAAGCCCTTGGATAGATCCTTGCATAGTCTTTTCCTGTTCGAGTAGCTCTCGGTCGGCCTAGTCTTCTCTGTAGGTGCGTCGGTGACCTCGATCAGCCTCTTTCTGGAACTTTCTGGAATTTGGAACTTCTTCGGCTGATGGCTCGCTTCGGGTGACTCGAGGAGCAACCTTGATGTAGTCGACTTCTCGAATCTTCTCTTTGGATGGCTTGATGTCGATGCATAATGGCTTGCTTGGACGAATCTTCTGAGGAACCACCTCGTCGCTCGGGTTGGAATCGTCACATGCCTCGCAGACATGCAACTTTTCCTTCCGAAGTGCGCTTGGATGGGCGCAAGATGATCTCGATCGACTTGTGATGAGGGCGACTCTCCTGAGGAATATCCTATTAGTAAGGCGTCATCACTTGCGGTGAGATCGATCGGCGCGATTTCTCCTTTTTCGGTGGCGGAGCGACCTCTTTTGATAACGGTTGCAAATCGGTACCTCCGGCTAGAAGCGATTCGAAGAACCTTCTCATGATCCCCTGAATGATATCGAGGGTGAGAGGGAGGTTCATCGACTTCGAGCGCGTTGATAGGGATCCCCTTGGAACCAGATGCATGATCAGGGAGAGGATCCTTGAAGATTCTCATGTTGGCGTTGCTGCGGTCTTCCATTTTTCGACTCCCGGAAAGCGAATCTCATCGGAATCGATGAGTCTTTGAAGAGTCCAACACATGTCGGTCGTGTGACCGTGATAAGGTGACTCCCAATTTTCTGGTAAAGGTGGTAACCTTTCCCTTGGGAACGTGATGATATCTTTGATTTGAGGCAGGAGTTCACTTAGGGATAATAATCCGGTCCGGCCGGACTGTTGCCCCTTTCTTTCCGCCCCCATAATCATAAGGAACTCGAGCATCTTGGTGGAGCCTTCGACGATCATCGGTTTGCGGAGGACGACGATCGTTGGAAGGGGTCTTCTGAGATAGGTTCCGTCCAGATTGCTTCTGATCAGGAAGACGGACCTCAACGGCACCCATTTGGGTTTCTTCTTCCATGGTAGCTGCGTTGGGAGTGGGCTTTGAAGCTAGCCTGAGAACTTGATGGAGGCTTTGAAGGAGATGATGAAGATAAGGGAATAGTCCCGTCCTTGGTCCTCCTTTCCATTCGCGCCACTCTATCAAAGAGTTTGACGAACGTAGTCGGATTGCCATAAGCCACGGCAGTCTTTAGCGGTCCGGTCATGTGTTCTATGACCATTTCGACGGCTTCGGTATCGGTAAGAATTCCCCCACCGGGCTCCGTTTGGGCTTTCCCATCTCGTTCCCCTTAAATTGCACGAGATAAGGAAAACGGGATATCAAGCGGGAAGGCTGTGAGGGTTCAGTCAAGTCAAAGTAGTCGCAGGAAGCATAGGAAGCAGCAGTAAGAGCAAGAGCAGTCCGTAAAGAAGTGAAGCCTTTGAATGTTGAATGGGAACTGGGAAATGAACTGCTACTGGCGGATCCTTGCCTAGAACCGAAGCCTTTAGCTAGCCGACCTTGTACCATAAGTCTATACTGGCATTTCTTTCAATAGGTCAAGCAAGTCTGCTATCATGTGGGCTATTGGCTTATTCATCCCTGTTCGGGCAAGCTATTGATTCCATTACCGGGCCAACAAGACCTAAAAGCCCTTAGTTCTACCTACCACCCACCCTTTCACACTGTTTAAGGGGCAGCATCCATTGAGAGTGGATTGACGGTGTTGAGAGATTTCCAGCATAAGCAGTAGTTGAACCAGCATAATGAAAAAGCTAGCAAAAGGGCAGGCCCAGAGTAGGATTCAGCCAGAAGAGCTTAACCGCATTTTTCCAATACAACTTTAGCTCCTTCCATTCCATACTTCACTTCGAAAGCTGCTAGTTCGGGGCTTCATTTATTTCACGGATAACTCCCTCTCACGGGCAAGATCATGTACCACGAGCAGCGTCCCAGTGCTTTCGTGCTCTTATCGCAGCAATCCCGGCCTCCGAACTACCGGCAAAAAAGAGTGAATTCATGTTTCGCATTCCCAGGCATCCATTGTTGGGCAAACAAAACCAACCCGAACGAGTCAGTCAAGTGTCGGTTCCGTCAACGATAAATAAGTGCATTACTACCGGGCAAAGGAGCTCCGATTGTAGCTCAGAGGAGATGCTAGAATCGATTTTCTTTTAGAAAGAGGGCATAAGTCGGTCGCATATGGAACATCAATAGCTTTCGAAATCCCCTTATTTTTGGGCATTAAGTCCAGTGTGGGAAGCCATTGAGCTATGCTATGGCTAAACAGATACGAGAGTCGTGGAGCAGTTCATAATCGGTAACACAGTGTTACCCCGCACAGGCGATATCAGAGGAAGCACTATATTGATTGACACCCACAAAGGAAAGGGACGATCAGAGGTAATATGTAATATTGGAAGATATGGACTTGGACCACTAGTGAGGGAGGTGCGGATGGGCTTTCATATCCGGTTGAGAGAGATGGCTGGGGATTTCACTCATTGGATTGCTTCTTTCTCCGGACTTAGCTCGTTAGGGAGAACGGGATTACTTGAATAGGCAGGTGATGGTCCCACTTCGCCCCTTGTAGATGGTTTTTAGTTGCTTGGCCAGTAGAGGCACTAGAGGTTGAGTTGGAGAAAAAGCCTGCCTTCGATCGGACGAAAGAAATGGAAATGAAGACGGGGGAGTCAGAAGGGATCCATTAGTTGCATAGATAGCAGTACCTGGGCCCATGAGGTTTGATTCTGCTTCATAGCGAAAGAGAGAAAGATGCAGATTGGTGCTCGTTAGCTGGGAGAGGAATGGAAGGCCTTGGAGTAGTTCCGAGGGAAGAGGCCTGTGGAATCGGGATCAGGAGAAATATATGACATTGGAGAAGATTGCTTTGTATCCGGTTCTAACTCGCCTCTGATAGTAGGAATCAGATAGCTATCGCCGAGCCTTCCAAAGTTGCTGGCTCCGGGGCATTGAATCAAATCATTGGTTCGGGGGACAAAGAGAGAAGAAGAGAGGGGATTTTATTCCGTATCGGACTTTGCTGCTTCTTAGCCGCTCTGCTGGAAGTGGAACAGGAGAAAGAGATGCAGAGCATTGCCTTGGTTCCGATAGAGGTGGAATAGAGCTTGGTTCTGGTTCCGGCACTCGATGAAGATGAACATGCAGGTGGCTCGCCCTTGGTTCAGATGAATGAGATGGCTTAAGGGCTCACCTTATCTCGTGAGTTGGTCCCGGAAGAGACGAATAGAATGCGCACGGCAATGGACTCGGATTGGCTGGCTTACTCGCCTTTGCTTAGCTTTTCATGTAGTTCCGTCAGGGTCCTTGAGAGATGAAGACGGAGAGAGATCGGTTGAGTTGATTCCCCTCCAAGGCCAGTGACTCGAGAGAAACTTTCAGATGCTTGCTTCCCCGCCGCTAAGAGAAATGATGGCGGAGAGGGGGCCTTCGTCAGTTCAGTGACAGAAGAAAGCACCCCCTTCCCTTCGCCTATTGAAGCTTGGGTGGCAGCCAGTCATATGAGAGAAGTCATTACTTCCATCAGTGAGAGGGAGAACGTCGAAATTGGATCTGGAGACAGGCGCTTCCATCGTTAGATTGGGATCGGACCGGGCACTTTCATTCCTTCTCGATCCGGGGAAGGGAGAAGGTTGAGTGCGGGGCGCCTGGAGCAAAACAAAAGTATGTATGATTCTATTGGATCGATAGCTTTAAGTTCCAGGGAGATGCATTCGACGATATGGGTCTGTTTGATGGCTCATACCTCCTTCCCGAAACAGCACCACTTCGGGCGCCCTGGAACTTTTGGTTGGTGCTGGGAAAGAAACAAGAAATAGAGAAGCATTGGATTCGGAATGAGATGAGTTTGCCTTCGCCGGAAGAGGATAACTGGGCCTAAAGCCCGGTCGGAGGGGGAACAAGCAGATGGATCTTGAGAAATGTATAGAGATGGAGATGAGTTCTTGGGTTCGGGTCCTAGTAATGGAGTAGATGGCTCCTTCTTTGCATTTCCTTCTGACGAGGGATGGGACCAGGAGAGCTAGGCAGCTACATACCAGCATCGATACAGACACTACCAGGCCTAAGGCGGAGGAATGGAATGCGGGTGTGGAGGGAACGGAACAAGAAAGAGAAGATGGTTAGTTCGGGTCACCAGTTTGAGCCCGGAATGGTAGGAGTCAAAGCTCATGCATGTCGGGGCGAAAGACCACAGCACTGGTCGGTGCAACCAAAAATTTCCTATCTGTCAAAGTAGCCGACGAGTTGAAACTCAGGCTCGAGCAGAACTCTAGCAGGATCAAAGCCTCGTTCGCTCGTACTGGGCAGTGACATTCAAACTACCTCTCTTTCCGGAGGCTGAGATCTTGGCTGAGGCCAAGGCAGTGAAACTCTTTGCGTATTCTGTGTCGGTCAAGGACACCCCATTGGCGGTTGACGCCGAAGTTTTGAATGACTTTGAAGGTTGTTATTATGTGCAACTGGGCCCTCCCTCTTTCCCAAGGATGAAAGCTCGAGACAACACCAATCGCCCGCTCAGAAGACGTTGGCTCCAAAAGCACGCGCCTAGAACGTTTGTGGGCTAATTATCTCCTTCCCCCCGGTGATGAAGTACAGCTGGAAACACCTTTTTTTGGGCATCGATCCGATATTCATAAGAAACCTGAGAAAGGTGATAAAAATCCCAAAAGCCCTTCTTTTTTGCTTGTTTCAACCCGGCCTAAAAGCAAAGATCATAAGTGGTCTTCTAACTGATACTGATGAAGCTCATCCCGGTGCCAAGCATCGGATTAGGATTCTTCCCGACGAGCACAATCAGTGGGACAAAGAGTGGAGGTTGGAGCAAAAGTATACCGCATAGAAGGGCTCCATCGAGGGGGTAAAGCTATGAGCCGTCCATCTTGCGAATGAGGCAGGTACGACCTGAACCATAAATATGGAACAACCAGGAACATAGATTTACTGAAACAATACAATCAGTCCTACAGACAATGGAATTTAGAGAAAGCTTGCCCGCGACCAGTCATTGTTTATCTCGATTGAACGACCAACTTTCCTTCTCTCGCAATCGTCCGAACCCTTTTTCTAGATCTATTATTTATATATATCGATCTATAACCGATCAAAACCACGATCAATAGAAGAAGAAGAAGATTTGTCCAATAGCCGACTATTGAGAATAGATAGACTCCCTACCTAAATACGTAAAGGTAAAGCTATCACTACTTGCCAGTGGTGCCCATTCGCTATTCAGCATTCGTTGATAATTGATCGACCCGCTTTCATAAGCACTTGTTGGCAAGTTCGGAAGAAGGCTTTGAGGGGAACTAACTCGATGTGGCTCCGGTTCAGTACTGCCTCTCGCTTAAAATCTCTTCCAGCCAAGTTGCACTAACAGGCTTACGTAAAGTAAATAAAATTTTAGTGACTACATGCGAAAGCTTTTGCTTCTTCCTTCCCTTCTGCTGGCAAGTAGCTCTCCTTTTTTCCTGTAGTTCAGGATTCCCTCTCTATGCCCATATCTATTTAGTCAAAAGGCTAGTTCAATCGCTCTGAGGAAGTACTATAACTTGAATCAGTATCTCAAATAGGGCGATATCCGGCCTTCTGTGTGATATCGATCTTCTGTTTATGGTAAGCGGTCTGCCCTTCCCTTACTAGATCAAATAGGGAAATTTGAATAGTACAGGAACGGAAAGACAACTATTGAGTATGCCCCTAATAGAGTAAGTAAAGTTAAAGTAGGGAATGAACCATTCGTAAAGAAGTACAGCTAATAGTACGGTAAACAGGAGCAAGATGGTATGCAATCAATTAAAGGAAAGAATACAGTCAACTACGTCGAACCTCTATCTGTCCGTTGCTTCTTCATTCCTGGCTGGGAAGCTCAGTTCTGTTCTAATCACTTCGATTCCCTCTACTACCGGTTGGCCCCTCGAGCAAATCTTTCCTAAAGTCTCTTTTTTACTGATCTTATATTATAGGATTAGATTATAAGGGTGAGGGAGAAGCCCGTAGGTCAGTCAGGGGAAAGGCAACAATCCCTATAAGTTCAGTATGCCTCCTTCCTTTCTACGCTTCTTTCATTCAAAGAAAGGGGACTACCTCTTCAATTATACCACTGACAATAACGCTGCTTTTGCAGTTTGCTTTTTCTGGTTCTGGTAATGTCTTGGCATTTTAAGGTTGGTTCGCTAAGTCGATCACAGGTCTTGGTCTTTGGCTAGTGTTAGCTTGGTCTATGCTTGTCCCGCTCGCTACCCGTATTCTTTCTCTTTGGTTAGCAAAGCCTATTCCAAAGTAGATCTCGTGGTCGAGTTCTTATATGTATGTTCTACTATTGAATTCATGGGCTTGCCGGTCCGAATACTCATTTTTGTCCTGCAGCTCCCTCTCTCGGTTGGGGATCCTTTGTCACAGGTTTAGCCTTCTATTCTATTATAGAATAAGATAAGTGAGAGAACCGATGGAACTGGTAAGAAGATTGAATGATAACAAACAAAAGTCAGAGAGCTAGTAGTTCTGAGTTCGTAGCTAAAGTCAAACTAGATCTACTTGCTTACTCCTTTCCTTTGAGACCTTCTCCTTATTTGTATTTGGAGACCCTGAGATCTCATCTTCGGGATAAAAGGAAGCTGCCAATTCTGGGGTAGAAGTTTCATGAAGCTCCTAATCTGCTCTTTCGTTTGTTCCCGCTCTATCCGAAGGAAGTTCAAGCATTTATGAGCTTTGGCAAGTCACATAGGCGTTAGGAGAAGGTGTAAAATATATCAGATGCTTGCTCATTTCATGAATCTATCCTGCCCGTCATACGAGCTCCCGCTAAGAAAAGAACGTGATGAGTATGAAACTTAGAGAGCTTTCCAGGCCGGGGGTTTTGCTACTGACGAATCCGTAGTGGTGGGATGGGAGCCGGGCTCACGTAGCAGATAGAGAGTAGACTCCCTAATACCTGTAGATCAACACGGAAACACTGAGAAAATCTATAAGTGATAGGTGCTGCATATGAGAATGCTTCCTCGGCGATCGGCGTCGCTATCTCAGTACTGTAGTACCTGCTTGATTGACTAAGGAGGTCAGGCACTCAAAAAAGGCCATGCCAATCGGTCAAGTTAGGGCTCATTCATTATAGTACAGAAAGGGCTCATTAGGCCATAGAGTCACGAGTCACGGAAATGCTCCTCTGTCAAGGAGCTCCGGGGGCTGGTTCGCGTCTTTGAAAAGCCGGATTTTTTAGATAAGTGTCGTGAACTTCTTCATGCTTGGGGACTTGAGATCAGCCAGATCTGGCCTGGCGTGCCTCTTGCTGCTCGGCTATCGCAGGAACGTTAACTATGAGACGGCTAAACAGTTGAACTAATTGAACTATTATCAACAACTATTCGTACTTTGAATCAGCACGCACATATTCCAAAAAACTGTTATGCATGGGTTTCGGACGATAGTGCTACAACAGATCCCAATTCGGCTTTCCCCTTTACAACATAGGGCATCCCGCCCAGCGTCCCTACCTGTTCCAACAAGTGATCAAGATTTGGACGTCTTCCTAGAAGTGATATTCCAGGATTTTGCACATACCTACCTATGGTCCATCCAGGTGTTCATAGTTAGTCCCATATCCCTAAGGTGCAGGAGAAGCAAAGGCATAACTCTAATACCCACGAAGTTGACTCATTTCCGGATAGAGAACCCTGTGGGGCCGATAGAGAAGTCGGGACCCAGCACCATCAGTACGTTGCTCCAGTCGAAGAGCAGGATCCATACTCATCGATGGTAAAGGCCAAAGGCATGGGCGGAGATAGGAGCATGGGTAGCATTTCAGGCATCGGAGTGAGCTGGAGCACGATGGACAGATGCAGATGCAGAGGTAGTTGGAGCGAAGGCATCACTAGCACCAGCACCCCCACTACTTTCAGAGTCAGGCACATAGTTCACAGAGGCTAAGGCATAGGTAGCATCTCGTACAGATAGATACATCTCACTAGCACCACTTTCTTACCCATAAGCATAAACAGGAGTAGCAACACTAGTATCCCGTCCGGGTACATACCTATTCTATTGCCATGAGCGGGAGAAGCAGAGGCGGGGGCACCAGTAGATCGGAGCCATAGTATACAGTAGCAAAACCATAACCATACGCCGGGGTAGGTGATGCATCACAAGTAGGGGCAGAGGGCAGATACAGATCCATGCCTAGCAGCACGCCTTCTAGTTCATTCCGTTGATTCAGTGGATTATTCCGTTGGTTCAGTTCAGCAGTGGGTTCTACAGTTAGTGAGGTTTATGAAAAAGATACATACCCGGTTCCAGGCGCATCTATTGCAGCTTGGCCCGTTGACCGTCTCGGTTATGCAGTTGGTGAGGTTGGTTCATCGGCCGAGTCAATCCAGTTGCACGAGCAGATCCATACTGAGTTAGAGTAGAGCATATAGTAGTTTCTCTAGTAACATGAGTAGAGTTATACTACCCATACCCAGTTTACGCTGTTCGTGATGGAAATAGGGGTGATCTAGACCCGAACCCGAACCCAAAGAGTTCAGTCGTTAGCGTAACGAGACGTCTCTGAGTAGTTTGTAGTTTACGAGCAGGCAGATAAATATCCGGAACCTATGAATATGGACCCATAGCCTAAAGTAGCATAGGCATCATCTTAACCAGGTCGAGAGTTGAGATATTCTGTATTCCTATCAATGAACCCCCCAACCGGAAATTACGTAAGTGATGTGATGTTCGAAATCCCTTTTGGTTGTAATGATCACGTTAGTATGTTGACCTCTCGGAACCTACGACATCAGCTGCTGAAAGGCAGAACAGAAGACATGGTTGAACGGCGAGCAACCGTAGCCGTTCTCTTCCCTCGACCTAGGGTAGTCTTCTTAGTATCCCTTTCCCAGTTGGTGGCCTGCGTTCCGGAGGGGGGGCTTCTATTACTATAGACATTGATTTACCATCAAGTTAAGAGTACCACCCCTATCTATTAAGTGAGGGAAGGGTCGACGAAGTTGAGAAGGGCTATCTCCGGATTAGCTTCTAGAGACTCGGCCTCTGTTCTCGTGAGCTAGGTTTTAAAAACATAGATAAGGTAGGTGTTAATAGATCAGTTCGGTCTCTGAGGCCGCCGAGTAATCGTAGGTAAGTAGCAGCTATCTCCGACCGAGCAGGTGTAGGGGCAAAAGCACGGTGTTGGATATACCAATCATAATAAAAATAAAGTGAAAGTGTGAGCCCGGCTCCTCACTGACAGTTAGGGAGTCAACCAAGCAGAAGAAGGGAGGCAGTTGGGAAGGTCAGAGGGTAGCGAAGGGATCAGGGGCATGGGTGACGGGTCCTGAAAGGAGAGGAGCGGAGCCTCTTTTACGGCACTAGTTTCACTCGAGGAGCAGGCCCAACGGACCGGTCGAGCAAGTGTTCAAAGAGTTTGCAGACATCATGCCGGAGCAGTTGTTATTCCACTATCAGGGTAGTAAACAGGGAGTGCCCCTCTTCCTATAGATGATGGTTAGATGATGATGAGTGGGGAACGCCCACCCCTAAGAAGAGAAATTTGTGATAGCTGAACTCACGGAACCTCTTAAGGAGATCTGTTTTAAACAATCGCTAAATGGGAACCATTCGGATATTTGGTTTAGCTGGCCGATCTTATCAACCCCGTCATAGGTGAGCCTCTATCTATAAGGAGGGGAGGTTCGGTTCTTTAGGTCTTTGTACAAGCCAATAGATGGAGTGCAGGTGGTCACGCTTCACTTACCTAGAAGAGCTTTTCAGCAAGACCTTTTCACCATATAGATTGAGGCTGGGGCCTCTTGGCAAAAGCCTAGTCTTGTTACACGCCTGACGAGCGTTGCTCTTTATGGTCGGGCGAGCTAGCCTATTTATATTATTATATAGACTTCCATTCTGAACTCATCCAGCTTGTAGATACCCCTCTGACTCCATAGGGACTTTGACAACTTTCAGAATACAGCGAGCCCTTAGCAGCAATTGAGCGTACAGATCGATCCGTCACTAGAGTCACCTCCAACGGTAATTGATCCCAACCATAAACTGAAGCCCTTCCTTTTTTTTTATTTAAGGACAAAGCAAGCAGGTCCACTACCTCATCAGGAGCAATAGCACAGCATGAGAGAGACTTCCTGCAGCCAAAGTAAGAACCAAAAAATGGGATCCTTGGGAACCATCAGATAGGACGACCTACTCCTTAGTTGAACCAGGCTTTGCCACTCACCCTCATCCGAATAAGGAAGAGACAGGTACAATATACGGAAGAAACTGGTACAACGAGTACAGCTGAACCACCCAGATCAGCTTCTTTCATCAAGCAACGGATTTCTTGCTTACATGAGCAGAAGGGTGGTCGTAGATCAGAAGGAATCGGTTTCTAAGGCTGTCTTTAACAAGAGTCCTCGCTCCTCTTTGCTTTCTTTCCTCTTCACTTCGCTAGCATTCCTCTTTGCTATAGTTTCATTCAAATCGATATTGTACTTTACTTTAAAGAGATCCGTAGGCGAAAGCGAGTCTCCTAAACGAAGCTTTTGGAACTATAGGATTCCTCGCTTCAGTATGATAGACTGGATTACAGGCTAGCGATTGAACAGGTACAAAAGAGCTTGATAGATCGTGATTTGTTCTCATTCATTCTAGTGATCTTCGACCACCCTCAGGGTGGTAAAGATCGTGTCGAGGATATCGATGGAGCGGGCAGAACTTAGAGTAATCCAACCCTGGAGGTCATGGCTTGGCTTTCTCCTTAGGTAAGAACAGATCCTTATGCGCAAGCAAAACTGAGAATCAAGTGCAAACAATACCTTCCAGCAAGAGGGGCACCCACCACTTAGTTCGACATAACATCTGGTTCGAATTCGAACTAGCGCATCTGTCCTTTGCGCCTCTCCATATGTATGTGCTTTAGCCCTGATTACGTAATTTCTTATAGAAAGAAAAAGATCTGAGTTTTTCTTCTTTACCGAGATCCATGTGTCAAGATCTTCGTCTTGCTTCTTTGGATTGAAGTGCGTGCGTTATGCTTCTGACCTAACCACTCTTTCTTTCACCAAAGATGCTCTTTTCTAAGTTCACTTTTTTCAGAAAAGCTATCTTAGCTTAGTGTTACGGGAGAAGAAGGTGCTAAGAAAAGAAGTATAGTGCAGGAGGCAGATTAAAAAAAAAGCGGTTGATTACTCGGGTTGGTTCTCGCGTCCCTGTGCCCAAAAGGATGGGATGGGCGAGTTCGGTTCAAGTGTTCATCGATCGGGTGGATCTATATGCTCCGGGGGGGGGTGAGACGAGGTGTAGCGCAGTCTGGTCAGCGCATCTGTTTTGGGTACAGAGGGCCATAGGTTCGAATCCTGTCACCTTGATGTGGTATTCTCAAGGGCCGAAGTGCAAAGCCCCGTAGCCTATCCGTGGTTAGGAAGGCAGGCGAACAGCGCACATTTAAAAAA
>OJLB01000548.1_pt1 | contig 15840 bp, 12 predicted proteins | sample 1596861 | NCBI WGS metagenome assembly OJLB01 (sample SAMEA3904681, study PRJEB24821) | metagenome | biome: Builtin; feature: hospital; material: surface | place: USA | collected 2013-06-06
TCTGTACTGTCTGCGGCTTCGTCGCCTTGTCCTGATTTAAAGTTAATCCACTATATAATGGACATCAATCAGGGCAGGGGTGCTTGTCCTGATTCATATTCGATCCACGATATAGCCAAATTACTTTATTTTCGATACGCAACTTGCTGGTTGTCATTATTCCCGCCCCCGCCTACGCGAGGACAGGCTACGGCGGGAATCTATTTTTGAAATTCAGAAACTGTTTTTCAAACCAATGTTTCTCAAGTTTTACGATGGATTCCCGCCTGCGAGGAATGACGGAATCTGATGACTGCCGGATTTAAAGTTAAGTATGTTTGCGATACACCATCTTCGGACTGCCCGTAAAACCCCATGACCGACGAACTCATAGACAAACTGCTCGAATCCTTGTGGCTGCAAGACCGTCTCAGCCACAACACCCTGCAAGGCTACCGCCGTGATTTGGAAAAAATCGCCGCGCGCTTGGAAGCGGGCGGACATACCTGGCTGGATGCCGAAGCCGCCGATTTAGCGGACGCCGTCTATGCGGCAGACGAAAAACACAGCTCGCAGGCGCGCGCCCTGTCCGCCTGCAAACGCCTATACGCCTGGTTAGAAGAAACCGAGCGTCGGACGGACAACCCGACCCGTTTCCTCAAAGCCCCGAAACAGACGCAAAAGCTGCCCACACTGATTACCGAAGCGCAAATCGAAAACCTGCTCGCCGCGCCCGATACCGATACGCCGCACGGCCTGCGCGACAAAGCCCTGCTCGAAGTCATGTACGCCACAGGTTTACGCGTAACCGAAGCCGTCAAGCTCCAACTGGGCGACCTCGACCTCAACCGAGGCTGCATCCGCACCATAGGCAAAGGCGACAAACTGCGTATCGTGCCTATGGGCGAAGAAGCCGTTTACTGGGTCGAACGCTATTGCGCCGAATCGCGCCCGCTGCTGCTCAAAAACAAAATCTGCGACGAAGTCTTCGTCAGCCAAAAACGCAGCGGCATCTCCCGCCAACTCGCGTGGATGATTGTCAAAAATTATGCGGACGCCGCCGGCATCACTTCGCTCAGCCCGCACGGCCTGCGCCACGCCTTCGCCACCCACCTCGTCAACCACGGCGTCGATTTGCGTGCCGTACAACTCATGCTCGGACACGCTAACATCAACACCACCCAAATCTACACCCACGTCGCCAACATCCGCTTGAAAAACATCGTTGACGAACACCATTCGCGGAATTAAACGATTCTATTGAAAAAGGTCGCCTGAAAACGGAAATTTCGTTTTCAGACGACCTTTTTTGTTGATATGGCATTAAACATTCAAAATGAGTTAATTTATAAAATATCAATCGAAATATATATTTCAATAGAAAATTACCAAGATAAACCAAGAGGTAAACCTTGCAATGCAAACAGTTTTTATTTATATTCATGTTTAAGAATAAAACACACTATCAATACTGAGCGAAAGAAAACACGGAGCACATTATGTTTGTCTGCATCTGCAACGCCATTACCGACCACGAAATCAAAGAAACCATCGCCGCCGGCGCAAGTACGATGAGCGATTTGCAGGCTCAATTAGGAGTAGCTACTTGCTGTGGGTGTTGCAGCGAATTGGCTGCTTCGTTTCTGAATATCAACAATGCCCAAACTACCATTACCGCTGGTATTAATGTTCAGTCTTAATTTCATCTAGAATTCAAACAAGGTCGTCTGAAACCAAAATCTTTGGTTTCAGACGACCTTTTGCATCTACTCTAAAATAAAACAGTATATGCCGAACTGCCGTTTTGAAGTTAATCGGCTATACCTTACAATCTCGATTTCCGTTTACAGTAAAGAGTCTATTATGAAACTGACGTTGATGTTTCGCGAATATTGCAGCCTCTGCCACAAAATGCGCGAACAGCTTAAACCATATCAAGAAAGATTTGGCTTTGAGCTGGAAATTCTTGATGTTGATGAAGATCCTGTCTTGGAGGAAAAATATAATGAACTTGTCCCTGTTTTGCTTGATGGCGAAACAGAAATTTGCCATTGGTTTTTGGATGGGGAAAAATTGAAAACCTTTTTGGAAACAAAATGTGATGGGGTATAACGGCTGAAAGTATTTCTGTTTTGATAAGTTGGTTTCGATAAATTGAAAACAGCTCGTCTGAAAAATTTTCAAAGAATTTCAGGATTTTGTTCTTACGCTACCGCTATATGAATAAAAGGCTGCCTGATTTTTATTTCAGACAACCTTTGAAATATCATGAGGGGTAAGCATCATCCCCTCTGTTTTGTTTAACCGGCTACGGGTGTAGTCGGAGCAACCGGTTTTCTGGTGAAGGAGGCGCGTTTTGCGGCTTGGTAAATAGCCAGTCGTCTGCGATGTGGCATTATTTTTCCTTTCTGTGATTTAAAGGATTATCCCGAAACGAAAGATGAATAAAATCATAAATTTACCGTTTAATAATCCTGTCGTTGATTGTTTATTGGGCTTTTATCGCTTATTCAATATATTGTGAGATGTTAGATTATAATGATAGCTGTTTTTTATTTAAACTAAAAGATGAATTGTGTAAAGTTAAATACCTGTTTCGTAAGGCTTGACGTTTATATAAAAAAGCCCCTGATAACAGGGGCTTTTCAGTAAAGATTAGTCCAATTTACCGATGATGTCGTTTAAAGCTTTTTGCCAGTCAGAGGGTTTGATGCCGTAATCGTTTTCGATTTTTCGACAATCCATAATACTGTACTCGGGACGTGGTGCAGGAAGAGGATATTGATCAGTGGTGATGGGTGTTAATTGCGGCATTTTGAAATTATTGTCATGTTTTAGTGCTGTTTGAAAGATAGTTTGACTGAATTCATACCAAGTAACAGATTTGTTGCCGCCGAAGTGGTAGATCCCTCTAGAAGGCGATGGGTGTTGCAAAAGGGTAATGATGGCTTGCGCCAAATCCCCCGCATAGGTCGGGCATCCGATTTGATCGTTGACAACGGAAAGGCTGTCTCGTTCTTTTGCCAAGCGCAGCATGGTTTTAACAAAATTATTGCCGTATTCGCTAAATAGCCAAGAGGTACGGATAATTGTGCTTTCCGGATTAGCGGCAAGCGCGAGTAGTTCGCCGGTGGCTTTAGTGCGGCCATATACGCTTTGCGGATTGGTGTAGTCATGTTCACGATAGGGCGTTTTGCTTGTCCCGTCGAAAACGTAATCGGTCGATACATGGATAAATCGGGCATGAACAGAACGTGCCGCATCGGCAAGGTTGTGAACGGCTGCGGCGTTAACGGCAAATGCTGCAGGAACGTTTGTTTCTGCGCGATCGACAGCGGTATAGGCAGCGGCATTGACAATTGCATCGGGTTGAAAGCTTTGAACCATATTGCGTACAGCATCAGCATCTGTAATATCCAAGGAAGAGGAGTCAGTAGCAATCAGCTCCCAATTATCAGGAAGTCGGTCTCGGAAGCAGTGTGCGAGTTGTCCTTTAGAGCCTGTCAGCAGAGTCCTCATGGTATATCTCCTTAATGAATATTGTTTCGGCAAGATGGACATCATTATAGAGCAAACATCAGCTCTTAACAGCATTTTACGCCTTCACCGTTTTGAACTTATGTTTATCGGAAAATTTGAACGGGGTAAGGAACGATCGTTGCAATGTCTCGCTAATATTTGGTGGTAAGATAAGACGGATGATGAAAAATTTTGTTTGAAGAGGGAAAAAAGGAATCTCTGTTGTGGAAAAAAACAATAAATAGTACGTTGAAATAAATAATATTATTTCGACAAAATAATCAATATCTTGTTTTTTAAAAAGGAATTATCATTAGAATAAAGTGTCAATTTAAATTTGATTGCTTTAAAAAATGTTTCCATTCGTCTGAAATTTCAACCGTTAGCGAATTGAAAAACAGTTAATCATGAAATATCACTAGAATAACAGTGTAGGCAGTTTGATCAGTTTGCTTTTTGACAAAAGGCCTATGCTTCTTAATTACATATATTCTGGGAGTGATTTATCATGACTTATCATTATGGCGGCTATTCTTCTAAAGCCCACTTCAACTCATACTGCCCTCCGGCTAAACCCTACAATCCTTACTGCCCTCCTAGCCATGGCGGTTTCGGTTACAAAGGTAGTTTCCATAACTACGGCTCTTCTCACGGTATCAAAGTACATCATGGCAAAATCGGTCATGGTGCATACTGCCCACCTCCAAAAGTTGCTTACAAATGCGTGGTAATCAAGTTTGATTGCAACCCAGGTAAACCTTATTACCCTAAACCAGCTCCAAAACCGGTTCCTCCGAAAAATGTTGATCCGTACTGCCCACCGGTAGAGCCTCAAAAACCACAACCTCAACCACAACCTAAGCCGCAGCCTCAGCCACAACCTCAGCCGCAGCCTAAACCACAACCAAAACCGCAGCCTAAACCTAACGATAAAGACTGCAAAGATTGCGTTGATGACCATAATCAAAACAACACCTATGGTAATGTTGATAAAAATCCAGGCAACATTATCCATGTTGACGGTTCAACTAAAGATAAAAAGGGTGCAACCAAAACTGTGGGTACCGATAAGAAAGACACTATCTACGGTACCAGCGGTGAAGACGTAATTTACGGCGGCGATGGTGCTGATGTGATTTACGGTGGTGACGGCAACGACACCCTGCAAGGCGGTAACAACGGTGACTCTCTGTACGGTCAAGGCGGTAAAGACTACCTGCAAGGTGGTGACGGTAACGACTATCTGAACGGTGGTGCTGACGCAGACATTATGCGTGGTGGCGACGGTAATGACGTTTACTTTGTTGACCACAAAGGCGACGAAGTTATCGAATACGGTAATCTGAACGGCGGTATCGATACTGTTCGCAGCGTAATCGACTACACTCTGACCGACAACGTTGAACACCTGTTCTTGCAAGGTTCCGGAAATCTCAACGGTACCGGTAACGCTCTGAACAACGACATCAACGGTAACTCCGGCGACAACCACTTGTACGGCTTGGCCGGCGATGACTGTCTGGTTGGTAAAGACGGTAACGACTACCTCGACGGTGGCATTGGCAACGATGTCTTGATCGGCGGTACCGGCAACGATACCTACTTCTTCGATAAAGGTTACGGCCGCGATACCATCCAAGACGAAAGCGGTAACGATACCCTGCAATTCGGCAAAGGTATTTCTGCTTCTGACGTATTGTTGAGCAAATCAGGCAACAACCTGACCGTATCTGTTGGTAATAACGACTCTGTTACAATTGACGACTGGTTCTCCGGTAACAACCACAAAATCGAAAACTTCAAGTTTGCCGATGGCAGCACTTACGAAGTAACCGGTCATGGTGATTACTACTCTCTGTCAGCTGTAAACAGCATCCAACAACAAACCCAAGTTCCTAGCATCTAATCTCTGATTAGTAGTTAGACTTAGGCTTGATGAGGTCGTCTGAAAGCGTCTGCATTCATGCAAAACGTTTTCAGACGACCTATTTTGTAAACAATCTGACCCCAAAATCCAAATTCGGATAAAATAACGGAATCCTGTTTAAACCAAGTCAGTGAAGGGAGAAACCTGAAATGTCCGAAATCAGCTTGAAAAAAATTTACTCTGGAAAAGTGCGCGATTTATACGAGATCGACAGTAAACGCATGTTGATGGTTGCGTCAGACCGATTGTCTGCATTTGATGTGATTTTAGACAATCCGATTCCGGGAAAAGGAGAAATTCTGACGCAGATTTCCAATTTCTGGTTTAAAAAACTGGTGCATATCATGCCCAATCATTTTACCGGCGACACGGTTTATGACGTGTTGCCTGAACATGAAGCCAAAGCCATTGAGAAACGTGCGGTTGTCGCCAAAAAACTGACACCTGTCAAAGTCGAGGCGATTGTGCGCGGTTATTTGGCGGGTAGCGGTTGGAAAGATTATCAAAAAAACGGTTCTGTCTGCGGCATCAAACTTCCCGAAGGGATGAAAGAAGCGCAGCAGCTTCCGGAAGTGATTTTTACACCGTCCACCAAGGCTGCTGTCGGCGATCATGATGAAAATATCAGTTTTGAAGAATGTGAACGCATTATCGGTAAAGAGCTGGCGGCTGAGGTACGCGCTAAAGCGATTCAGCTTTATACGGAAGCCGCAGAATATGCAAAATCACGCGGTATCATCATATGCGATACCAAATTTGAATTCGGGCTGGATGAAAACGGTACATTAACCTTGATGGATGAAGTACTGACGCCCGATTCCAGCCGCTTTTGGCCGGCGGATCAATATCAAGTCGGCACTAATCCGCCGTCTTTTGACAAGCAATTTGTTCGAGATTGGCTGGAGCAAAGCGGTTGGAACAAAAAAGCTCCGGCACCGGAAGTCCCTAGTGATGTTATTCAGAAAACAGTTGATAAATATCGGGAAGCATTAAATCTTTTAACCAAAGAATCATAAATTTGATAAAAGGTCGTCTGAAACACAGAAGTATGTTTCAGACGACCTTTTGCTGTCATGAATACTTGGATTTTACTTACATTTGCTATTATAATGCGCGTTTGGATTGACCTTTAAAAGGTCGTCTGAAAAATATAGTTTTTACCAACCGCCGCACACCTGAAACCCTAACTATGCACATTCTCACTTTTAGTGTGCATTATTAGTGTTTTAGCGTGCGGCATTTCGAAAGGAACAAAATGTTCGATAAACACGTTAAAACCTTCCAATATGGCAATCACACCGTTACCTTAGAAACTGGCGAAATCGCGCGTCAAGCCGCAGCGGCTGTTAAAGTATCGATGGGCGACACCGTTGTTTTGGTTGCTGTGACCACCAATAAAGAAGTCAAAGAAGGTCAAGACTTCTTCCCCCTGACTGTTGATTACCTTGAGCGCACTTACGCCGCAGGTAAAATCCCAGGCGGTTTCTTTAAGCGCGAAGGCAAACAAAGCGAAAAAGAAATTCTGACCAGCCGTCTGATCGACCGTCCTATCCGTCCGCTGTTCCCTGAAGGTTTCTACCATGATATCCAAATCGTTGCAATGGTGGTTTCCGTTGATCCTGAAATCGATTCCGACATTCCTGCCATGCTCGGCGCGTCTGCTGCGTTGGTGTTGAGCGGCGTACCGTTTGCCGGTCCAATTGGTGCTGCACGCGTAGGTTATGTAAATGGCGTGTATGTATTGAACCCGACCAAAGCCGAATTGGCTAAATCCAAGCTGGACTTGGTGGTTGCGGGTACATCTAAAGCCGTTTTGATGGTGGAATCTGAAGCCAAAATCCTGTCCGAAGACGTGATGCTCGGTGCCGTAGTTTATGGTCACGATCAAATGCAGGTGGCGATTAACGCCATCAACGAGTTCGCCGACGAAGTAAACCCTGAAGTATGGGATTGGAAAGCGCCTGAAACCAATGAAGAATTGGTTGCCAAAGTGCGCGAAATTGCGGGCGAAGCCATTAAAGAAGCGTTCAAAATCCGTCAAAAACAAGCGCGTTCTGCCAAATTGGACGAAGCTTGGAATGCAGTAAAAGGTGCGCTGATTACTGAAGAAACCGATACTTTGGCTGCCAACGAAATCAAAGGTATTTTCAAACATTTGGAAGCCGACGTCGTACGCACCCAAATTTTGGAAGGTCAGCCGCGTATCGACGGTCGCGATACCCGTACAGTCCGTCCTTTGAATATTCAAACCGGCGTATTGCCGCGTACACACGGTTCTGCCCTGTTTACCCGTGGCGAAACCCAAGCCCTTGCCGTAGCAACTTTGGGTACTTCTCGCGACGAACAAATTATTGACGCGCTTTCCGGTGAATACACCGACCGCTTCATGCTGCATTACAACTTCCCGCCGTATTCTACCGGCGAAGTCGGTCGCGTCGGCGCGCCGAAACGCCGTGAAATCGGACACGGCCGCTTGGCAAAACGCGCACTGGTTGCAGTATTGCCGTCTCCTGAAGAATTCAGCTACACCATGCGTGTTGTTTCCGAAATTACCGAGTCCAACGGCTCGTCTTCTATGGCTTCCGTCTGCGGTGGCTGCTTGAGCTTGTTGTCTGCCGGTGTGCCTTTGAAAGCACACGTTGCCGGTATCGCGATGGGTCTGATTTTGGACAACAACAAATTCGCCGTGTTGACCGATATCTTGGGTGATGAGGACCACTTGGGCGACATGGACTTCAAAGTTGCCGGTACGACCGAAGGCGTAACTGCGCTGCAAATGGACATCAAAATCCAAGGTATTACCAAAGAAATCATGCAGATTGCCTTGGCGCAAGCCAAAGATGCGCGTCTGCATATCTTGGAGCAGATGAAAGCCGCCGTGGCAGGCCCGCAAGAGCTGTCTGCTCATGCTCCGCGTCTGTTCACTATGAAAATCAACCAAGACAAAATCCGCGACGTTATCGGTAAAGGTGGCGAAACCATCCGTGCGATTACTGCTGAAACCGGTACTGAAATCAACATCGCGGAAGACGGCACCATCACTATTGCCGCAACCACTCAAGAAGCCGGCGATGCTGCGAAAAAACGCATCGAAGAAATCACTGCCGAAGTGGAAGTGGGCAAAGTGTACGAAGGTACTGTGGTTAAAATCCTCGACAACAACGTCGGCGCCATCGTCAGCGTGATGCCGGGCAAAGACGGTTTGGTACACATCAGCCAAATCGCCCACGAGCGCGTACGCAACGTCAGCGACTATCTGCAAGTCGGTCAGGTTGTGAATGTGAAAGCATTGGAAGTGGACGATCGCGGCCGCGTACGTCTGTCTATCAAAGCTTTGGTCGAAGCTCCTGCCCGCGAAGAAAAAGCACCTGAATGATCGTTGAGTCAATTTTGATTGATGAAAGGTCGTCTGAAAAATTTCAGACGACCTTTTTTGCTAGAAACAAAGTAGAAATGCGGGAATGTGGCATTGGGCAATCTTGTGTCGGAGCTTTGATTGCTTCTTTAAGCAACGGTTTGGGCTTGAATGCTGAAAAGGTCGTCTGAAAACCATTTTCCTTGATTTTCAGACGACCTTTTATATTAATAATATTCGGGGCAATCAGATATATTGAACCGAAATAATGTCGTATTCGCGTACACCGCCGGGAGCTTGTACTTCGGCTACGTCGCCTTCCTCTTTGCCGATTAGGGCACGGGCAATGGGTGAGCCGACGTAGATTTTGCCTTCTTTGATGTCCGCTTCGTCTTCGCCTACGATTTGATAGGTAACGTGTTCTTCACTTTCTAAATCTTCCAGCGTTACGGTCGTACCGAAGACGATTTTGCCTTCGGCGTGGATTTCGGCAGGATTGATGATGTGTGCCATGGATAATTTGTGTTCCAGCTCGGAAATACGGCCTTCAATGAAACCTTGTTTTTCTTTGGCGGCTTCATATTCGGCGTTTTCGGACAAGTCTCCGTGTGAACGGGCTTCGGCGATGGCTTCGATGATTTCAGGACGGGCGACGCTCTTGAGGCGTTGCAATTCTTGTTTGAGTAATTCTGCGCCGCGTACGGTCAATGGAATTTTTTGCATGGTTTGTCTTCTCCGCAAAAGCATTTGGACTGCTTTTGCCTAGTAAATACGCGGTAAATATAATCCGCAAAATGAAAATAAAAATACAAGCCGCCTAAATTTCGGCGGCTTGTCTATGTAAGAATGAATGGCGGTATTGTACCAAAATCAGGGGAAACTGCAACGGCAATCGGCTTTTTCCCTGCGGCGGTGTGGCTTTAGTCCAAATGTTCGCTGCTTTGTGCCAAAACGGTACGGTTGCCGTTGGTTTCGGCAGGCGAAACGATGCCGTCTGCTTCCATTTGGTCAATCAGACGGGCGGCGCGGTTGTAGCCAATGCGTAATTGACGCTGGATGCCCGAGATGCTGGCTTTGCGCGTTTTTAGAACGACGGAAACGGCTTCGTCATACATCGGGTCAACTTCACTGTCGCTACTGCGGCTGATACCCGGCAAATCGTCGGTTGTGCCGCTCATCAGAATATCTTCGATGTAATCGGGCTCTCCGTATTGTTTCAGATATTCGACTACGCGATGTACTTCGTCGTCTGAAGCGAATGCGCCGTGAACACGTTGCGGATAGCCTGTTCCGGGCGGCAGGAACAGCATATCGCCTTGTCCGAGCAGGTTTTCCGCGCCCATTTGATCTAGAATCGTGCGGCTGTCGATTTTGCTGGATACTTGGAACGCGATGCGTGTCGGGATGTTGGCTTTAATCAAACCTGTGATGACATCGACGCTCGGGCGTTGTGTGGCAAGAATCAAATGGATGCCGGCAGCGCGGGCTTTTTGGGCGAGACGGGCAATCAGTTCTTCAATTTTCTTGCCTGCGGTCATCATCAAGTCGGCAAACTCGTCAACCACGACGACGATAAACGGCAGTTTTTCCAAAGGTTCGGGATTGTCGGGCGTCAGGCTGAACGGGTTGACGATTTTCATGCCTTGTGCCGCTGCTTCCATAATTTTTTGGTTGAAGCCCGCAAGGTTGCGTACGCCTACATGGCTCATCAGACGATAGCGTTTTTCCATTTCATTGACGCACCAGTTAAGCGCGTTTGCTGCCAGCTTCATATCGGTAACGACAGGCGCGAGCAGGTGTGGAATGCCTTCGTAAATGCTTAATTCCAGCATTTTCGGGTCGATCATAATCATGCGCACGTCTTCAGGCGTCGCTTTGAAGAGCATGGATAAAATCATGGCGTTAACGCCGACCGATTTACCCGAGCCGGTCGTACCGGCAACCAGCAAATGCGGCGCTTTGCCCAAGTCGGTAACGACAGGCTGTCCGGTAATATCTTGACCGAGCGCGAGCGTGAGCTTGGATTTGGATTCGGCAAACGCGGGCGAATTGAAGATTTCGCTCAGGCGTATCATTTGGCGTTTCGGGTTCGGCAGCTCCAAGCCCATGCAGGTTTTACCGGGTATGGTTTCGACGACGCGGATAGAGGCAATACCGAGCGAACGGGCGAGGTCTTTTTCGAGGTTCATGACCGAATTGCCGCGTACTCCGACATCAGGTTCGATTTCGTAACGCGTAATCACTGGGCCGGAATAGGAATCCACGACTTTGACTTTGACCTTGAATTCCGCCAGTTTTTCTTCGATGGTGATGCTGTTGTTCAGCAATTCTTCTTCGGTCTGCGTCGCGGCAGGGTCGAACTGGGGCGGGAGGAGCAGGGCGGTAGTCGGCAGATGGATACTGTTCGTCTGCGGGTCGGTGAGGTCGTCTGAAGCCGCGTCCCAATCATCGTCGCCGTCAAACCATGGTGTTTCATTGGTTTCAATGTTTTCAGACGACGTTTGCTCGTGTGGCAGGTCGTGTCCGAATACATCCACGGTATCGTTGTCTGCTTTGGAATCAACGTCATTAATTGTGTCGCTTGCCGATTCGCGAATCAGGTAATCATGTATAGAGATTTCCGGATTGTTGCTGATGTGTGCGTTAACTTCCGACTCAAATACGGAAACGGACGGATGGTTACGGAACACGGGCGGTTCGGGAATATCGATTTTGTTTTCGGGTAAATCGAATTGGGGCGGGTTCGGAATATCGACCGCAGGTGCCGGTACGGGCGGTACGGGAGGTGGTTCGATAACGGTTGCGTCAGGAGCGGGCGGACGAGAGATGAAAGTGTTTTCACGAACGGCGCGGGACAGTTTGGCGGGAACCGCCGCTTTTCGGCTGAGAACAGGAGCTTGGCTTCTTGCTGTAAAGGATGAGGTGGGTTTCGCCGTTGATTTTTCAACACTTTCTGCTTCTTGTTGAGACAGTTGACGACGGGTCATTTTTTCTGCGGCAGCTTCGGAGTGCTTGAGCGTGCGGCGGCGGTTTGCGGGCAGTTTCAGATTGGCAAAAATATCTTCATCTTCAATAATTTGAGGCTGGTATCCGCGCACAGGGGCAACGGCTGCGGCAAGTTTGTCGCGAGCGGCACGGCGCATGGCGAGATTGTTTTGGATGTCGATGACGTTGATTTCGTCTTTTTGACCGTAATAGTTGGCCGTAGATGGGATGGATTCACGTTCGGCAGTACGCAAAGCGGTTTGTGCCGTTTCTATATGGGGTCGGCCGGCTTTTTCCAGATGGATGCTATCCACATAAGATTTGACACGTTCGCGCGTACGGCGTAAGACAGGGTCGTTGAAATCAATGACTTCCAAACCTTTCATCGGTGTAACCGATGTCCGCACCAAACGGATTTCCGGTTCGCTTTCAGCGGTGATGGCAACGGGGTTTTGTTTGGCGGTTTGATGCTCTTCCCATTCTTGAACGGCGGCTTCGGTCAGAGAGCGGGTGGCTTCTTCCAAAGTAATCTCTTCGAAGGAGCCACCTGTTACCAAACCGGGCGTATATTCCGGCGTATCGGACGTTTCAAACGGTACGATTTCCGGATATTGCTCAGGTTTGTGGGCATTTGGGCAGACTTTGGGGAGAGGATTGTCGCGCGTTGCGGGAAATTCAGGCTTGTGGAGGTATTCCGGCTCGAAATCGGTTTCAGACGACGTTTCGTATGTGGATGATGAATCTGCCTCATCTTCTTGTACGGAAGGGGAGACTTGAAATGCGCCCATAGCCTCTGCCAGCGAGCTTGGAGAGAAAGAGGAGTCGTCTGAAAGCGTTTGCGTACGTTTCTTATAGTCGTGTTGCGCCGCCAAAAGACGCAGGCGGGCGATGGTTTTGTTGCCTGCGGTTTTTGCTTCTTCTGCAAGTTCGTATGCTTCGTCCGGATTTTTGTCAAAATCCCTGCCGCGTTTCAGACGGGTCAGCTCGCGTTCCCAATCTTGTTCTTGTTTTTTGTGCAGTAAAAACACGATGCCGATGGCAAGCAATAAAATAATAATCAGCACGCTCCACAACATATTGAAATTTTCCCGAGTCAAAAAAGCAAAGTCCGTTATTCTAACGCTTTTCAGGATGAAACAAAACCGACAAGGCTTTGTTTCCTTTCGGTTGTGCGAATCCACTATAATCAGGTCGTCTGAAACGCTTTTTAAACATTGAGGATATATGCTTTTCCAAACGGGATGGTTTTCGGGTTTGATTTTGGCTGCTGCGTGGTGCGTGTTGGTTTTATTGTTGGCATTATCCGCGCCGAAGGCTTATCGTGATTTTCGAAAACATGGTTCGGCAGCCGCATTGGCAGGGATTATTTTAGCGTCGGTCTGGAGCTTGAATGCCACCCCTGACGGCGGGCAGCTTGCGGGGATGAGTTACCATCTGTTGGCTGTCAACCTGATTGCCTTGATGCTCGGGGTACCGCTGGCATTTTGGGTCTGTGCGTTGCTGTATTTGCCCTACGTTTGGATATTCGGCTCAGATTGGCAGGCTTATCCGGTCAATGCGCTTGCGTTGTTTCTGCCTGCGCTGGCGGTCAATTTGCTGTCGCGTGCCTGGGTCAACCGGCTTCCCGCCAATATTTTTATCTTCATTTTTGTCAATGGTTTTTTAGCATCCGCAGCGGGCATGCTGCTGACCGGGGGTGTTTTGGTCGGCATATTGGACAGGGTGCGAGCTTTTCCTGAAACGGCATTGTGGAGTACGGCATTTCCCGTGTTTTTCCTCATTGCATGGGCGGAGGCGTTTTTAAGCGGTATTACCGCTGCTATTTTTATTGCGTTAAGGCCGCAGTGGATTAATACGTTTGATGACGGACGCTACCTGAAACCGTCGAATAAGATTTGGTAAAAGGTCGTCTGAAAACCTGATTTGGGCTTTCAGACGACCTTTCGTTTGGGGCGGTATCAATAAACGTCGCGTTGGTAGCGTTTGTCTTCGCGCATTTCGTTGAGATAGTCTTCGGCATCGTCGCGGCTGAGTTTGCCTTGGGTTTCGATGACGTCGAGTAGGGCGGTTTCTACGTCGCGCGCCATGCGGGTGGCGTCGCCGCAGACGTAGAGATGAGTGCCTTGTTGCAGCCAGTTCCAGACTTCGGCGGCGTGTTCGGCGATTTTGTGTTGGACATAGACTTTGCGTTCGCCTTGTCTGCTCCACGCCAAGTCGGCGCGGGTGAGGATGCCGTCTTTGCGGTAATCGATCCATTCAAGCTGGTAGAGGAAGTCGTCGGCGAGGCGTTGGTTGCCGAAGATGAGCCAGTTTTTGCCGCTGTCGCCGTTGGCGGCGCGTTGTTGCATGAAGGCGCGGAAGGGGGCGATGCCTGTGCCTGCGCCTATCATGATGACGGGGGTGTTGCCGTCGGCGGGCAGGCGGAAATTGGGGTTGGGTTCGACGAAGACGCGCACTTCGCCGCCTTCTTCAAGGCGTTCGCCCAGATAGCCTGAAGCTGCGCCGGTGTAGCTGTTACCGTGGTGGTCGAAGCGGACGACGCCGACGGTCAGGTGTACTTCTTCGCCGACTTCGTCTTGTGCGGAGGCGATGGAGTAAAGGCGCGGGGTTTGGGGGCGGAACAGTTGGAACAGGGTTTGTGCGTCCAACGGATGGGGATGGGCGGCAAAGACGCCGACGGGCGGGGTGGCGGCGAGGTAGGCGTCCAATCGGGCTTTGTCGGCGGCTGTGGTTTTGAGCGCTTCGCTGCCAGACAACTCGGCATATTGCTGCATGAGTGCCGGTGTGTTTCGCGTGATGTCGGCGGACTCGGTCAGGGCGGTGCGGATGTCGGTTTCGAGGTCGTCTGAAAGGCGGATTTTTTCTTCTCCGCTTAATTGGTGCAAATCGAGGATTTCTTGAACCAAAGCCGAATCGTTGAGCGGGAGTACGCCCAATGCGTCGCCTGCCTGATAGTGCAAGCCGGAGCCGGACAGGTCGATTTCGATGTGTTCCACGTCTTTTTCGGCGGAACGGGACGTGATTTTTTGACGGACGGACAACGTGGCGGTATAGGGTTTGTCTTTGGTATAGACAGTGCCTGCGGTTTGAAGGGCAGCAGGTGTTGCAACGGATGCTGCGGCGGTTTGCACGGCAAGCTCGGCAACTTGTGGGACGACGGCTTCTATCCACGCGTCGGCGGCGCTTTGGAACTCTAAATCGCAGATGCCCAAGTCGTTCAGACGACGTGCCCCCAGTTCGGCGAATTTGGCATCAAAGTCTTTGCCCGCTTGGCAGAAATTGGGATAGGAGGAATCGCCCAAACCTAAAACGGCGAAACTGAGTTTGCCCAAATCGGGGGTTTTTTTACCGAAGACGAATTTGTATAAAGGTAGCGCTTCTTCGGGCGGCTCGCCCTCGCCTTGCGTGGATGTCACCAACAACACGATGTCTTCATCGGGCAGGGTTTTGCTTTTGAATTCACTCGCGCTGCTCAACACGGCTTCTACGCCTGCGGCTTTGAGTTTGACGTGTAAAGATTCGGCAACGCCGCGCGCATTGCCCGTTTGCGAGGCGGATAAGACCAACACGCGTCGCGCGGGGGCTGCAACGGCGGGAGCTGCGGAAACACTCAAACCGCCCGCCGCCCCTTGACTTTGCGCCCAGCAGTAGCCGGAGAGCCAAGCGAGCTGTGTAGGCGAGAGGGCGGCGAGTTGTGCGGAAAGTTCGGCGGGAAGCGGGTTGGCTGGTGTCATGTCGGTTCCTTTGTGCGGACGGCTGCTTGAGGCAGAGTGTTTGCCTGCGCGGCTTTAATGGTTTGATTGGTTGATGATTTTTGTAGAAACAGTGGCGATACTGTAAACAGGTCGTCTGAAAAACGGAAAGAATGCTTGGTTTTAATTTAATGCGATTTCGTTATATTCTAGATTGGGAAAAAAGGGAGGGAAGAATGGTGATGGGGTTGGGTTTCAGACGACCTGACTATCATCTTTCGGATTGGCAAAATATAAATGGGTAAGAAATTTTTGCAATGAAATTGGTGGCGTAAGTAACAAAATGGAGGCTATTTCGGAGAACATTCTCCCTAAGTAACAAA
>OJLB01000552.1_pt1 | contig 15797 bp, 13 predicted proteins | sample 1596861 | NCBI WGS metagenome assembly OJLB01 (sample SAMEA3904681, study PRJEB24821) | metagenome | biome: Builtin; feature: hospital; material: surface | place: USA | collected 2013-06-06
CCAAATTCAGCCAAAGCGATGCCGTGCAAACCGATTTGTTCGGCTGATAACGAAAAGGTCAACATTATGCAACTCACTTTGCACTACGACGGCAGCTTCGACGGCCTGTTAAGCACCGTGTTTCATGTTTACGCCTGCAAATACGCTCCTGAAAACGTGCATATTACCCATGATGCGCAGGATACGGATTTATTCAGCCACAGCGAAACCGTTACCACCTCCCCCGAACGCGCCCAGCGCGTTTTCAAACGGCTCGAACAGCAAATCGGGCGCAGCGGTATGGTCAAACTGCTGTATGGTTTTTTAATCGCCCTACCTGAGATGCCCGACACTTTTCTGCGCATCGTCAGCCTGATGCTTGCCCGCCCGATGCGCAAAGACGTGCTCTGCGATTACGGTCTTTACGATGTGATGCAATGGGCGCAATGGGTGAAAACCGTCGGACATGAAAAACACCGGATGGAAGCGTTTGTCCGTTTTGAAGAGCTGACAGACGGTCTGTATCTCGCGCGTATCGAACCTCAATACGATGTGTTGCCCTTGATTACACGCCATTTCCGCAACCGTTATCCGCAACAGCAATGGGCGATATTCGATATGCAGCGCCATTACGGCATCTTAAGCGACCCAGACGGCCTGCACGCAATCAACGGGCTTGAAGCCCACCGCATCCAAACAGCGTACGCCCCTGACGAACGCAGTTACCAAGCCCTTTGGCAGGACTATTTCAACAGCAGCAATATTCCATCCCGACGCAATCCCCGGTTGCACCGCCAACAAATGCCGCAACGCTATTGGAAATACCTTACTGAAAAACAACCTGCTGTTTTAAAATAAAAAAATGCCTATCGAAAACAGGTTCGGACAGGCTTTATAGCGAATAAACTTATTACTTATCTTGAGGCTGCCATTTCTCAGCAGGAGGCCATGCGGCTCTGAATATCAGCCCCTACTCATCGGCGGCATGTCCAATAATTTTATTGTCGCGTTGTATAGTGGATTAACTTTAAACCGGTACGGCGTTGCCTCGCCTCAGCTCAAAGAGAACGATTCTCTAAGGTGCTGAAGCACCAAGTGGATCGGTTCCGTACTATCTGTACTGTCTGCGGCTTCGCCACCTTGTCCTGATTTAAAGTTAATCCACTATATTGTCGATTCAAAAAGGAGTGTCGGTATGGAAAAAATCGGTTTCAAACCCATACCCGCTGCGATTGCGGTGGGCTTGGCATTATTGATTTGGTTCGTCATCCCCGTCCCTGACGGCGTGACGCCGCAGGCTTGGCATTTGTTGGCGATGTTTGTCGGCGTGATTGCGGCGATTATCGGCAAGGCGATGCCGATCGGGGCATTGTCGATTATCGCCATGATGATGGTGGCTTTAACGCAGGTAACGGTACCCGAGCTGGGTGCGGACGGCAATCCGATTAAAAAGCCGGCGGATGTGGCAATTAAGGATGCCTTGAGTTCGTTTGCCGACCCGCTGATTTGGCTGATCGGTATTTCGATCATGATTTCGCGCGGGATTTTGAAAACGGGTTTGGGCGCACGTATCGGCTATTATTTTATTTCGGTGTTCGGCAAGAAAACGCTGGGTATCGGTTACAGCCTGGCCCTGTCGGAGCTGATTCTCGCGCCGGTCACGCCCAGCAACACCGCGCGCGGCGGCGGCATTATCCACCCCGTGATGAAAGCGATTTCGTCCAGCTATGATTCCGACCCTGAAAAAGGAACGCAGGGGCGCATTGGTCGCTATCTGGCTTTGGTGAATTACCACAGCAATCCGATTTCATCTGCAATGTTCATCACCGCCACCGCACCCAATCCGCTGGTGGTCGATTTGATTGCCAAGGCAACAAACAGCGAGATTCATTTGAGCTGGGGCACTTGGGCTTTGGCGATGCTGCTGCCGGGTTTGGTGGCGATGTTTCTGATGCCGCTGGTGCTGTATTTCATTTATCCGCCCGAAATCAAGGAAACACCCAACGCGGCGCAGTTTGCCAAAGACCACCTGAAAGAACAGGGGCCGATGAACCGCGGAGAGAAAACCATGTTGGCGATTTTTGCCGTATTGCTGATTTTGTGGGCAGGCGTTCCGGCGATGATTTTCGGCAAGGCTTTCGCCGTCAGCCCCACCACCACCGCCTTTATCGGCTTGTCGCTGCTGCTTTTGTCGGGCGTGCTGACTTGGGACGATGTCTTGAAGGAAAAAGGGGCGTGGGATACGGTAGTATGGTTCTCCGCGCTGGTGATGATGGCTTCTTTCCTGAACAAGCTCGGCCTAATCGGCTGGTTTTCGGATATGCTCGGCAGCAACATTAAAAATACCGGCATGGGCTGGGTCGGCGCGTCGGCTTTGCTGATGCTGATTTATATGTACGCGCATTATATGTTCGCCAGCACCACCGCCCACATTACGGCGATGTTCGGCGCGTTTTACGCGGCAGGACTGTTTTTGGGTGCGCCGCCGATGGGGTTCGGTCTGATGCTTGCCGCCGCGTCAAGCCTGATGATGACACTGACCCACTACGCCACCGGCACCGCGCCTGTTGTTTTCGGTTCGGGCTATACGACGCTGGGCGAATGGTGGAAGGCGGGCTTTATCATGAGCGTGGTAAACCTGCTGGTATTTATCGTTGTCGGCGGATTGTGGTGGAAGGCTTTGGGCTATTGGTAAGGTCGTCTGAAATCCGCTCAAACAAAGACCGGCAGGCGCATTTCTGCCGGTCTTTAACCTTGTATAATTTGGTTTGAAACCTGCGCCAACCTACATCACACCGCAAAAAACCACCCCTTCAAAAAAGAAGAAAAAGGTCGTCTGAAACATGAACCCCCAAGACAAACGCTGGCAAATCCACCGCCATCTCGCCCAAGACACCGACGAGCGGCTGCAAATCGTCCGCCACGCGCCCAAGCGCGTCCTGCTGGTCGGTGCGGACGCGGACATCAGCCGCAGCCTGCTTGCCGCGCGTTATCCGAACGCTGTATTCGAAGAATACGACCCGCGCGCCGACTTCCTCCAAACCGCCGCAGCGGCGCGCAAAAGCGGTTTTTGGCAAAAACTTACCGGCAAAACCGTCGCCCAACACTGTCAAGCCCTGACCGACCCGCTGCCCGAAGCCGCTGCCGATATGTTGTGGGCGAACCTCAGCCTGCCCCGCGCGGACGAAATCCTGCCCGTCCTCAAAAACTGGGCAAACGCCTTGAAAACAGACGGTTTATTATTCTTCACCCATTTCGGCCGCGACAGCCTGACCGAGCTGACAGGTCGTTTGAAAAACGCGGGGATAACGTGTGAAACGCCGACCTTAATCGATATGCACGACCTCGGCGACATGCTTGCCGACAACGGTTTCTACGACCCCGTTACCGATACCGCCAAGCTCGAATTGAGCTACCGCAAGGCAGCGACATTCCGGCAGGACATGGAAACCTTAGGGCTATGGCACGCCTTGAAATTCAGCGATACCCAAGCGGCTGAAGCGTTTGTGGATAAGATTTTCGAAACCGAAGGCGGTCTGACCGTCACGCTCGAAACCGTGTACGGCCATGCCGTGAAGAAACTGACGCTGCCCGAGGGGGAAAATGTGGTGCGGTTTTATCCGAAGGGCTGAACGGTTTGGCGGAATAAATGAAAGGTCGTCTGAAAACGTCTAACGAATGGCGTTAAAACGTTTTCAGACGACCTTTCTTCCTTAGCTGATTCACTCAATTCAATACGCCTATTCCCATCGGTTGTCATTTTCACGCAGGCGGAAATCCAGAGGCTTGAAATGACGGAAACCGCGAAACATTTTTGAAAATCGAAGCCTAGATTCTCTCGCCTGAGCGGGAATGGCAGTATGCACGTTTCTTATTTCGATTCACTAAAATTTGCGGGCCGGGCATTCCTACCCGACCCGCCGTTTTCAGACGACCTTTCGTGTTATCGCACCTTTATTTCACTTTGCCTTTCAACGCGCCGTAGCCTGCTGCGTCCATTTGTTCCAGCGGGATGAATTTCAGGCTTGCGCCGTTGATGCAGTAGCGCAGTCCGCCTTTGTCTTGCGGGCCGTCGGAGAAGACGTGTCCCAAGTGAGAATCGGCGGCATGGCTGCGTACTTCGGTGCGGCGCATGTTGTAAGTGAAATCGTCGTGTTCGGTAACGGCGGCGGCGTTAATCGGGCGGGTGAAGCTCGGCCAGCCGCAGCCGGAATCGAATTTGTCGGCAGAGCTGAACAGGGGTTCGCCGCTGACGACGTCCACATAAATGCCGGGTTTGAACAGATGGTCGTATTCGTGGCTGAAGGCGTATTCGGTCGCGCTTTTTTGGGTAACTTGGTATTGCTCTTCGGTCAGGATGCGTTTGAGTTCGGCATCACTGGGTTTTTTATACGTTGCCGCGTCGAAGCCTTTGCCTTGCGGGGCGGCTTTGGTTTTACCCGGCAGCGGTTCGTCGGCTTTGCGGATGTCGATGTGGCAGTAGCCGTTGGGGTTTTTAATCAGGTAGTCCTGATGGTATTCCTCGGCGTCGTAGAAGTTTTTCAGCGGCTCGTTTTCGACGACAAGGGGCTGTTTGTATTTTTGCTGCTCGCGTTTGAGGGCGGCGGCGATGACGGCTTTTTCGGCGGGATCGGTGTAGTACACGCCGCTGCGGTATTGCGTGCCGGTGTCGTTGCCTTGTTTGTTGAGGCTGGTCGGGTCAACGACGCGGAAATAGTATTGCAGGATGTCGTCGAGGCTGAGTTTGTCGGCATCGTAGGTGACTTTGACGGTCTCGGCATGGCCCGTGTCGCGGTAGGATACGTCTTCGTAGCTCGGGTTTTGCGTTTTGCCGTTGGCGTAGCCGGATACTGCGTCAACCACGCCGTCTATGCGTTGGAAATAGGCTTCCAAGCCCCAGAAGCAGCCGCCGGCGAGGTAGATGGTGCGCGTGTTCATGATTTTTGAATCCTTTTTCTGTGTGTCGGGTTTGTAGAACGCGTTTTTCAGACGACCTATATCGGCATTCGGATCGCGGATTAACGCCAACGCCTGTGCTTCGTTGATGCTGCCTTTGACGATGCGCTGCACGTCGCCGTCTTTACCGATTAACGCCCAAGAAGGATAAACGCTGATGTTCAGGCTTTGGGCGATGGTGCCGCCGTTGTCGGTGACGACGGGCAGCTTGGGATAGTTCAAACCGGCATACCATTTTTGGAAGTCGCCGTCTTTTTTCTCGTGCAGAAAGCCCGGAGAAGCGACGGTAATCAGGTTGGCGGAGCTGAAGCGCTTATCCTGCGCCCATTTTTCGGTCTGCCCCAGTTCGGACAAACACAAAGGACACCAGCTCGCCCAGAATTTAATCAGGGTCGGTTTGTCTTTTTTCAAGTAAACACTGGCGGGGCGGTTGTCCGCGGTTTTCAAAGTGGACAAAGTGTGCGGCACGGTCGCGGCTTCGGCATCGGCGATTTTGGGCGAACAAGCGCCCAGCGCAAACAGGCAGCCGAACTTGGCGCAAAGGGAAAAGAAGGTACGGGGTTTCATCTCTATGTTTCCTGTGTGGACGGTTTGTATTATTAGACGTTGAAGATGCCAAAACCTTACAGCCTGGATTTTCAGACGACTTTGCCGCTTAAAATACGCTACAATACGCTCTATTTCAAGTTTCTAAAATTAAAAGGAAAATTCAATGTTCAACTTCTTCCGCCGCAAGAAAAAACAGGAAACGCCCGCTCAAGAAGAAACCCGCATTCAGGAAACCGCCGCCGAAGCCGTAGAACGCGCCGAAACCACCGTTTCGCAAACGATTGAAACAGTTCAGGAAAACATCGGCGAAAAAGCGGAAGAACTGACGGCGGCAGTCGAAACGGCGGTAGAAAGTGCAAAAGAGCGCGCCGAAGAAATCCGCGAGACTGTGGTTGAACATGTTTCCGAAACGGTCGAACACGTCCGTGAGGCAATCAGCGAAACGTCGTCTGAAACGGTCGAACAGGTGGAAGAGCGCGTTGAAGCCGTCAGCGAAACCGTTGCCGAAAATGTTTCCGCCGCGGTCGAACACGTCCATGAAGCAGTCAGCGACGGGTCGTCTGAAACCGTAGAAGCTGTCGAAACCGTAGAAACCCAAACTGAAGCCGCGCCTGCAACATCCGAAGGACATTCCATACAAACCCTTGAAAATACAGCCGTCGCAACGTCGTCTGAAACCTCCGAACCGTCCGAAACCGAACCCAAACTCGGCTGGGCGGCGCGTTTGAAACAAGGTTTGACCAAATCGCGCGACAAAATGGCGAAATCGCTGGCGGGCGTGTTCGGCGGCGGGCAAATCGACGAAGATTTGTACGAAGAGCTGGAAACCGTGTTGATTACCAGCGACATGGGCATGGAAGCGACGGAATACCTGATGAAAGACGTGCGCAACCGCGTCAGCCTCAAAGGGCTGAAAGACGGCAACGAGTTGCGCGGCGCGTTGAAAGAAGCCTTGTACGACCTGATTAAGCCGTTGGAAAAACCACTGGTCTTGCCCGAAACGAAAGAGCCGTTCGTCATCATGCTGGCGGGCATCAACGGCGCGGGCAAAACCACCTCCATCGGCAAACTTGCCAAATATTTCCAAGCGCAGGGCAAATCCGTGCTGCTTGCCGCCGGCGACACCTTCCGCGCCGCCGCCCGCGAGCAACTTCAGGCATGGGGCGAACGCAACAACGTGACCGTCATCTCCCAAACCACGGGCGATTCCGCCGCTGTCTGCTTCGATGCCGTCCAAGCCGCCAAAGCGCGCGGCATCGACATCGTGCTTGCCGACACCGCTGGCCGCCTGCCCACGCAGCTTCATTTGATGGAAGAAATCAAAAAAGTGAAGCGCGTGCTGCAAAAAGCGATGCCCGACGCACCGCACGAAATCATCGTCGTGCTCGATGCCAACATCGGACAAAACGCCGTCAACCAAGTCAAAGCCTTTGACGAAGCATTAGGATTGACTGGCTTAATCGTCACCAAACTCGACGGCACGGCAAAAGGCGGCATTCTCGCCGCGCTTGCTTCCGACCGCCCCATCCCTGTCCGCTACATCGGCGTGGGCGAAGGCATAGACGATTTGCGCCCGTTTAACGCGCGCGCGTTTGTGGACGCATTGCTCGATTGATACTGCCGCACGGTAAAACAGTAAAGAAGAAGGTCGTCTGAAAAGTTTTCAGACGACCTTCTTCTTTTTGAGGCTGCCCTAGCAAATACGGCAGCTCCGCTAATACATTGCTCTCGAAATGCGAATCTTGATTGCCATCGGCTTATGCGACAACCAAAATACCTTGTTCCAGCCAGTCCGCCCATTTTTGCCTTAATGCATCCTGCCAGCCGTTTTCAGACGACATAAACTCTGCCAGCATGGCTTGCAGTCCGTTCAGGGAGGCGGGCGTGTCTGCCAGCGTTTCCAGCAATAATGCGTCGAAATCGTCGAGGGTTTGGTACATCACGTCGTCTTCGCTGTTACGCCACACCAAAACGGCGGTTTCCGCCGCCTGCAATTCGTCGGTGACGTCGTAATGGTAGCGGCGGACGAAGGCTGCGGGAGAAAGGGTGTATGCCAAATCGTCTGAATCGGCGGACGAGGTTTGGCTGTCGGTTTGGGCGACTTCGGCGAGCAGTTGGGTGTGTTCAAAGTCCATCAGTGCCAAGAGGTCGTCTGAAAGCGGCAGGCTTTGGCAGTATTGGAGGAACTCTCCGGCAATTTCTTGGAAATAAGGGGTTTGGGCACGCGCGTCGCGGATGAAGCCTTCTTTCAGACGACCCCATTCTTCGCTGTCGAGATATTGCGGCGTTTCGGTATAACAGCGGTCGATGAAGCTATGGATATTGTTGCGTATCAGGCGGATATAGACGTTCAAGCGGTCTTGCGGCAGTCCGTCGGCGGCTTCGCCCTCGCGTATGGCTTGGGCGAAACGGTGTTGGTATTGGGCGGAGGTTTCAGGCTGCACGGCGGTATTCCTTTCCGGCACGCGTTTGATATTCGGCGATTTTGGCGACTTCGGCTTCGAGTTCGGCAAAAGGCGGGAAATTGAAATCGCGTTCCAACAGGGTGGGCGGGATGGTCGGCAGCTTGGTGTAGGCAAGTTCGAGCAAGTCCCAAACGGTCGGCAAAACCGCCGCGCCGTGGGTATCAATCAATAATTCGGGCGTTTCGACGTCGTGTCCGGCAATGTGGATGTAACACACTCGCTCTGCGTCAACGTTTTCCAAAAAGGCTTCGGGCGACAACAGACCGTGGTTGACGGCGTTAACGTAGATATTGTTCACATCGAGATGAATGCCGCAGTCGGCTTCGCGGGCAACGGCGTTGAGAAACTCGACTTCGTTCATTTCGGCAAGCGGGGAATGCAGGTAGTAGGAGGTGTTTTCTACGGCGATACGGCAGCCCAATCGGTCTTGCACTTCGCGGATACGCCGCGCGGTATGCCGCACCATTTCTTCGGTGAAGGGCAGCGGTAACAGGTCATAGAGATGGCCGCCGTCGTGGCAGTAGCTCAAATGGTCGGAGAAAAACGTGCAATCATAACGGCGCATCATTTCTTTGATGCCGTCTATCAAGGCGGTATCCAGCGGGGCTTGTCCGCCCAGCGACATGGATAATCCGTGCAACGCCAGCGGCAGCCGTTCCGCCACGCGGTCAAACTGTTTGCGCGCCCTGCCGCCCATTTTCAGCCAGTTTTCTGGGGCGGCTTCGATAAAGCGTATCGGACTGTCGTCTGAAAGCGAGAGGAAGTCTTCCGCCAAGTCGCGGCGGTAGCCTAAGCCTGCGTGTTGAATCATGATGTTGCTCCGTTTTGGATGGTGTTCCGACGGTTTTGGTACGAAATGGCTGTCAAAATCGCATAAAAAGCCGCATTTATCAATAAAATGCGGCTTTTTGTTCTAAATTATTTAGAACCGCATTTGCCTTCGCCGCATTTGCCTTCAACTGCTTTGGCTTTTGCAGCTTTGGCGTTTTTAGCGGGAGCTTTTTTCACGGTTGAACCGCATTTACCCTCGCCGCATTTGCCTTCGCCTGCTTTAGAAGCAGCAGCACCGCATGAACCTTCAGCAGCTTTAGCCGCACCGCAAGAGCCTTGGGCAGATTTTTGAACGCCTGCTTTGCTGCTTACCGGTTTGTCAGCGGCAACAACGCCGGCAGCCAAAGACAAAGACAAAGCACCTGCAAGGGCAGCGGCTACATTTTTTTTCATATTGATTTCCTTTTTAAAGTATCAAGTTAAACAGATTAAGAATTTGAGTTGGCGCGTTTAAAGTCCGCTCCACGACCTTTTTCATTGATTTCCAACGCGGCATTTCGGGCAGAAGCGTTTTTTCAACAGCGCATCCAGCGATAAACAGCCCGCACCTTGGAGCAGAATCGGGATTAAAACCACGATATAAATCAAAGCCATTTTATAGCCGTTGTCGCAGACATTATAACCCGCACCCGCATGGACTGCCGCCCACGCCACCCCTGTTACAATGATCAATCCCAAGGCGGACAGGCGGGTCGCCAGTCCTAAAAGCAGCAAAACCGGAAAAACCAGCTCCGCCCACATCGCCAAGTTCCAATTCATGCTGTCGGGCAGTAAATTGAACGGAAAGGGGAATTGGTCGTTGATTTCGGCAAACCAGTTTTCGCCGCTCCATTTCTGCATGCCCGATTCCCAAAATTCGTAAGCGGCAAACAGGCGCAAAACCAATAAACCTAAAGCCGATTGCCACGGGGCTGTGATATTCGTTTTCATGATAACCATTTCATAAAATCATTTCATGCCCGATTAGACGCGGCAGCTTGAAAATGCTTACAAGCCAATTGAAAAAATTTTGTTTGTTATTGTTTTATAAAGATATTAATATTGAGAAGGTCGTCTGAAACAGGTTTTCAAGGTTTCAGACGACCTTTTTCTATATCTTTTAAACCGTCAATCCGCCGTACAGATTTCTACGATTTCTTCGCCGTATTTGTCCAACCATTCTTCGCTCACGTCATCAATTTTGGAAAGCTCAATTAAGGTTTGCGGCCGAGCTTTGGCGATGGCGCGTAAAGTCTGTTTTTTGGCGACGGCGTGCATCTCTCCACCTTCATATCGGGCAGTATCGAGACACCATTGGAACAGGCGGCGGGCGAGATGGCGTTCTGCCTGTTTCGGCTCGGAAAGCCCGTCTGCGTAGGGGCGGCAGATGTCGAGTATTGCCTGCCCGTATTGGGCAATTCTTTCGCTGCCTATGCCGTAGATACCGAGCAGGTCGGCTTCTTCGGCGGGCGTGAAGACGATAAGGTCGGTCAGGCTGATGTTGGAAAGGATTTTGCCCAAGGCGCATTGTTTGGAGGCTGCCTGCTCGGCACGCCAAGTTTCGAGCTTTTGCTGTAATTGCTGTTCGCGCTCGGTTTGGGGGGTAAATAGGGGTTCTTCGTTGCTCGTTTGCCCGCTTTGGTTTTCGGCGACGTTCTCGCAGACATTGAGAATGTCGATGCCGAATTTGTTGATTTTTGCTTCGCCCAAACCGTAGATTTGGTGCAAATCTTCCAGCGTTTGCGGCATTTTTTCGACGATGTCACGCAGGGTTTTGTCGCCACAGACGACGTAGGCGGGGACTTCTTCGGCATGGGCGCGCTGCTGCCGCCAACGCCGCAATGCCTGCCACAGGCGTTCTTCGCGTTCGGTACGCAGCCAGTTGTCTTTTGGCTTTTGCGTGGCGGCTTTTTCGCGGCGCAACGGGCGCAACATGACTTCGGTTTCGCCTTTGAGGACTTTTTTTGCGGCTTCGGTCAGTTGCAATGCCTGATATTGGGCGGTGTTGACGGTGAGGTAGCCGAGGCTGATGCATTGGCGGATGACGCTGCGCCATTCTTTGTCGGTTTGCCCGCTTCCGATGCCGAAGGTAGAGAGTTTGTCATGGCCGTTGCGCTGTATCCAGTCGTCGCTTTTACCGCGCAGTAGGTTGGTGATATAGCCGGCGGCAAAGCGTTGTCCGGCGCGATACACGCAACTAAGGAGCTTTTGTACGAGGACGGTACCGTCGAAGCGTACGGGCGGATGCAGGCAGTTGTCGCAATGGCCGCAAGGGGCGGATTCTTCGCCGAAATGCTTGAGCAGGAGGACGCGGCGGCAGGCGGCGGTTTCGCAGACGGAAAGCATGGCATCGAGCTTCTGCATTTCGATTTGTTTCTGCACTTCGTCGCTGTTGCCTTCGGCGATACGTTCGCGCAGCAATACCCAGTCGTTCAGCCCGTAACACAGCCAACTCACGGCGGGCAGCCCGTCCCGTCCGGCGCGGCCGGATTCTTGGTAGAAATGTTCGACGCTTTGGGGCATATCGAGATGGGCGACGAAGCGCACGTCCGGTTTGTCTATGCCCATGCCGAAGGCAACGGTGGCGACGACGATAATGTTGTCTTCGCGGGTAAAACGGCGTTGGTTTGCCTCGCGCACTTCCATGCTCAATCCGGCATGGTAGGGAATCGCGTCCAATCCGTTTTCGCAGAGGAATTGGGCGATGTCTTCGACTTTTTTGCGGCTGAGGCAATAGACGATGCCGCTTTGCCCTTCCATTTCTTTGCGGATGAAGTCGAGAAGCTGCTTTTTGCCGTTGTTTTTTTCGATAACCTGATAATAGATATTTGGTCGGTCAAAGCTGGAGATGAATTCGGGCGCGTCTTCCAGATGGAGGAAATGTTTGATGTCGGCGCGGGTCGCCGCATCGGCAGTCGCAGTCAGGGCAATGCGCGGCACGTGCGGATAGCGTTCGGCAAGCAGCCCTAATTGCTGATATTCGGGACGGAAATCGTGTCCCCACTGGCTGACGCAATGTGCTTCATCTATGGCGAAAAGGCTGATGGTTTGCTGGTCGAGAAAACGCAAGAAACGGTCGGTAACGAGCCGCTCTGGTGCGACGTAGAGCAGTTTCAGACGACCTTGGGCGAGTTTGTCCGCCACTTCGCGGACTTTTTCCACCGTCGTGCTGCTGTTGACCGCAGCTGCTTCTATGCCTGCGGCGTGCAGGCTCGCCACTTGGTCGTTCATCAGGGCAATCAGCGGCGAAACGACGATGGCGACGCCTTCGCGCATCAGCGCAGGAATTTGGTAACACAACGACTTGCCCCCGCCCGTCGGCATCAATACCATCAGGCTTCCGCCGCCTGCCAATGTATTGACGACAGCCTCCTGCTTGCCGCGAAATTCGGGATAGCCGAATACTTCGTGCAAAATCTGTTGGGCGGAAGGCTGGGGCATGATGGTTCCGTAGGGAGGGAAAAGCATTATTTTAGCGGTTTTAGACACTGCCTGCATGGGGGATATTTGAGTTATCCACATGAGGTCGTCTGAAAACGGGTTATGCTTGGTTAGGTATTGTGGATTGATTTTTGATTGGACAAGATGGCGTAACTACCGACAATACGGATGTAGGAAACTGGTTTACTCAATGCATTACCGTTCTCTTTAATCTCAGGCAAAGCGGCGGCATACTGGTTTCCAGTCAATCGACTAGAAAACCTGTTTTCAGACGACCTTTTCATTTTTTGGCGGTTTTAAGACTTTGCAAAGCCGATTTACTGCCCCGCCGTCTTCGCGCATAATACGGCAGTCTAATAATTTATCCTAAGCACCCGAAACTTATGAACATCAAACACTTTTCCCTTATTTCAACTTTATCCGCAGCCCTGCTCCTGAGCGCCTGTCAGACGACTACGACCACAAGCGGCGGCGTCAGCGGCAACTGGGACAACATCGGCACGATTTCCGAAGGCAATATCAAAGTGGCGATTGATAAAAACAGCATCAAGAAAAACGGCACTTTAGTCACTTTCCGCGATAGAAAAACCGTGTCCAAAATGAAAGAAGAGCGCTTTGTCAACACGCCCGCCTACAAAACCGCCATCGGCGACTGGGAAATCCATTGCACCAACAAAACCTACCGCCTGACCGCCTTGCAACTCCTCGACGAACACGGCAAAGAAATTTCCAAGCACAACTACACGGCGACGAATATCCGCCCCATGAGCGTTATGAACGGTACGATTACCGAAAAACAATTCGAAGCCGTATGCGGCAGCAAGCTCTAATACTCAACTTATCTACATACTTATCCACAAGATAGTCAAATCAAAAGGTCGTCTGAAAACCATGAATATGGGGATTCAGACGACCTTTTTTGGTTTTTTCGGGAAAGTTATATTCAGGATTATCCACATTTTATTGAAGTCGCGGTTTATCGGTTCAAAGCATAATCTCTAAGCATCCCACTCATCTAATTTCTAACGCAAGCGAACGCCCGTTTCCCCATCAATAATCTGACTCGGCAACCTTTGCTTGCCGATTAAACCGCCGACCACCCATACATTCCTCCCAAACTGCCTTCTTACTTCCCGCTCTGTCCTACATGCGCGTTTGCCTGCGCGGTTGCACGAAGTTGAGACCAAAGGCGTTTTCAAAGCCTGACACAAGCGGCGCGCACCTGCATGGGCGGGAACCCTGACCGCCAACTTGCTGCGCCTTTTTCCGCGTAATGCGGGTAAAACGCCAGCAGCCGCTGGAAGCAGAAAGGTTTTGGGCGCAGGCCATTCGTTTCTGAGCATGGTTTGAATGTTTTCAGACGACCTTTTGAGCAGAGGCTGTAATTGCTCCAATTGGTTGCCAATGACTATCATTCCTTTATGTTGCGGTCTTTTTTTCAGATGAATCAGTCGGTTGAGTGCTTTAGGCAAGGTAGGGATACAGCCTATGCCGTAGCAGGACTCGGTAGGATAGGCGACCAAGCCGCCTTTTTTAAGATGGGATTGCAGCTTGCGAAGCGTCGAAACTGAAAGGATTCTGGGGAATAACATGATAGGGAAGGTCGTCTGAAACACAACCACGTTTTCAGACGACCTATTTCTTTGATTAACGGTTGATTGCTTTGTCGGCAATGTCTTTACGGTATTGCATGCCATCGAAGCTGATTTTTTCCAATGCGTTATACGCCTTGGCTTTGGCTTGAGCCACATCGTCGCCCAACCCTACGACACACAATACGCGGCCGCCGTTGGTCAATACGTCGCCTTTCTCGTTTGCCGTTGTGCCCGCATGGAAAACTTTGCCGATTTGGTTGGCTGCATCCAAACCGAAAATAACATCACCTTTTTTGGGCGTTTCGGGGTAATTTTGCGCCGCCAGCACTACACCTACGGCAGTTTGCGGGTTCCATTCTGCGGTTACGCTATCGAGTTTGCCGTCTATTGCCGCTTCGACCAAATCCGACAAGTCGCTGTTCAGACGACTCATAATCGGCTGGGTTTCTGGATCACCAAAACGGCAGTTAAACTCAATCGTATAGGGTGCGCCGCTTTGATCAATCATCAAACCTGCGTACAGGAAGCCAGTAAACTCATGGCCTTCCGCTTTCATACCCGCTACGGTCGGCAAAATAATCTCGTTCATCGCGCGCTCGTATACGGCGGGCGTTACCACAGGCGCGGGACTGTACGCGCCCATACCGCCCGTATTCGGGCCTTTGTCGTCGTCTAAAAGACGCTTGTGGTCTTGGCTGGTCGCCATAGGCAATACATGATTGCCATCAACCATGACGATAAAGCTCGCTTCTTCGCCTTGCAGGAAATCTTCAATCACAACACGCGCGCCGGCATTGCCCATTTTGTTGCCCAGCAGCATATCGTCAATCGCAGCATGCGCTTCATCCAAAGTCATTGCCACAATCACGCCTTTACCTGCCGCCAAACCATCGGCTTTGATAACGATGGGCGCACCTTTCTGATTGACGTAATCGTGTGCAGCATCAGCGTTTTCAAAGGTTTGGTATTGCGCGGTCGGAATGTTGTATTTCGCCATAAATGCTTTGGCAAAATCTTTAGAACTTTCCAACTGCGCTGCATATTGTGTCGGACCAAATATTTTTAGCCCTGCGGCACGGAAATCATCCACAATACCCGCCGCCAAAGGCGCTTCAGGACCAACTACGGTAAAAGCAATATTTTCTTTGCGGCAGAATTCAATCAAATCCTGATGCGCAGTCAAGGCGATGTTTTGCAATTTAGGTTCAATCGCCGTACCGGCATTACCGGGTGCAACAAATACTGTTTCCACTTTAGACGACTGCGCCAATTTCCAAGCCAACGCGTGTTCGCGACCGCCATTACCGATAACAAGCAACTTCATCCCATCTCCTTGACAAATATGTACTTTTAACGAAAACTCGACACAAAGGGACTTTTGTCCCATTTAAAGAAATTTTAGTGGAATCAAACAAAAACCGCTTCATTCCACTCTGCAACCTATTTGACTTATCCACAAAATTAAAAAAGGACAAGCAACCATGCAAAAACGTATTAATGAAATCCAAAGCAAATACCGCGAATGGTGTCATTTACTACCGCAATTGGAAGAAGACCTGAAACGCTGGAAACATGCAGTCGCTTTGATTCGCGATATGGACAATTTCTATACCCACGAATATCAGGCTTGCCATCGGGCTATTGAAGATGGGGCAGAACTGGATTTGCGCACGGAAGGCGAATACAGCATTATGAGTGAAGATGCGTTATGGAACGCGCTGGGCGAATTCCATCAATTGGCATGGCTATATTTGCGTTCCAGCGTCGATGCCTTGGACAGATATACGCAAGAAGATTAATGAGCTAAGAGGTCGTCTGAAAACCCTAAGATGTGGATTTTCAGACGACCTTTTCATTCAAAAGGCTTTTCCGTATTTACTTCAATCTGCCGTGTATTCTTCCAAGCCGCAACACAGGCCTCATAATTAACCAACGACAAACTTACCTTCAATCGGCAATCCAACTGTAAATCCTGCTCCAATATATCCGCCTGATATTGTTT
>OJLB01000553.1_pt1 | contig 15769 bp, 17 predicted proteins | sample 1596861 | NCBI WGS metagenome assembly OJLB01 (sample SAMEA3904681, study PRJEB24821) | metagenome | biome: Builtin; feature: hospital; material: surface | place: USA | collected 2013-06-06
ACGCTATCTGACCCATGAGCTGCTCCGCAGCCCCTCCAAGCCACGCATCCATGAACGGCGAAAGGTAGTTCTCCAGCTCCGGATAAGAGGTCAGTATCGGAAATATATCCTCGTAACGGCGGTTCAGGAACTCGATGGCATGGGGGAACGGGCAATACTTGCCATTTTGGAAAATTTTAAGATACCAGATGATAGCCGCGAAGAGGATGATGGGCGATTCCACAAAGAAGTCGCCCTGCTTCTGCACCCACGTCTTGTTCAGGTTGAGCATAATCGTATAGGCACTCTCGTAGGCATCCGAAATATCGGTCATGAAGTCCGGGTGAATGGGGTTACAGCGGTGCGAGCGGCGCGGGTCGTCGAAATTTATGACGTAGAAAGTCGGGATTTTCTTGTAACCTTTCTGGTGATTCAGCAGGTGGTTGTAAGCGATTTCCGAAAGATCGGGAAACTTGTAGTCATAGATGTATTGGGTATAGCCCTTTTCGATTTGCTGTTTAATAAACTGGTTTACAACCTGTGTACCAAACCGGAACCGGTTAAGGTAATTAGTTGACTTATGGTCAATCGTATGCTAGTCTAATATATGTAGTAAATTGGAAATGTAAAGAAATCTTAATGTTTTTTACATGTTCAGTAAAAAGGAAAAAAGGAAAAATGGAGGGATTATTTATGAAAAAAATATCTCATACTATTGCGCGCTTTTTCTCAGTAGCCTTTGTGCTCCTCTTTAGCCTGTTTTCTAGCAGTCAATCTGCCAGAGCCAACACGGTAGACGATGTTATCACGTCAGTAAATGTTTACAATCAAAAGGGTGAAGAACTGACTGACGGCCTTTCCCCTTGGGAAAAATTTCAAATTGACGCAAATTTTGCCTTCAATTATGGCAAGGTTCAGCCAGGAGATACTACGACCATTGGACTTCCTGCTGAGTTTGCCTTGGAGGGAGCTGATTTTGAAGTCAAAGATGATGACGGAAATCTCGTAGCGACAGCTGTTGTTGATGCAAGCTCTAAGCAGCTTACATTGACTTATACAGACTATGTCCTGACTCGCTCTCATATTGAAGGGAAAGTTCATCTCTTGGCTCGCGTTGATCATACAGTAGCCAGAGATAAAGGCTCTATTCCTCTGAAACTTATCGTTGGTAAGAAGATTGTTGAGTATGGAAAAATTGACTACAAAGGTCTTCCTGGCCAAGCAACTCCTTATACTTTCATAAAATACGGCTGGAATAATGCGGATAATATCAAGAGTATTACTTACAGCCTGAATATCAACCAACAAAATCAAGAACTGGATAATGTTGTTATTTCAGATACTCTGGGCTTTAATACCGGAGAAATTGATCTTAACAGCTTCCAAATTCTTAAAGGTTCATGGGTTGTTGACCCAGCTGATAACTCTTATCGACTAAGTCAGCAACGCGAGGATGTGACAGCAAATTATACGATTAATCTTGCTGCTGACAAGCGTTCCTTTACCATTAACATGGGGCATATCGGTGCCAATGAAGGCTTCTATGTTCGCTATCGTGTTAACTTCCCTACAGTTCCGGCTGATGGAACAGTCTTCCCGAATGAAGCAATCATGCGAGCAGACAATATCGAAGAACAAAAATCATCAGTTGCTGTCCGCTACCAACGTGCAAACGGCTATGCACATGGGGATGTCTACGGTGTGCAGGTGACTAAGAAAGATGAAGCTGGTAAAGCCTTAGCAGGTGCTGAATTCACATTGTACGATGAAGATGGTGTGACAATTGTTCAAAAAGCAACCAGTGATGCTAACGGGATTGCTTCTTTCAGCAACTTGATTAAGGAGCATTATCTGATTAAGGAAACCAAGGCACCAGAAGGTTACCAACTGTCAGATGAAGAGATTCAGGTCAATGCGGCTCAGCTCAAAAATTATGGTTCTGGTATTATTTACAAAGACTTTACCAACCGTAAGGCATTGGTTACCGCTTCAGGTACCAAGACTTGGAATGATGACAACGATAAAGATGGCAAACGTCCAGACAAGATTACCGTTCGTCTCTATGCAAATGGCGTTGAAATCAATCATAAAGAAGTTGGTCCGAATGATAAGGGTGAGTGGAAGTATGAGTTCACTGACTTGCCAGCGACTGGTGAAGATGGAAAAGATATTGTCTACTCAGTTACTGAAGACCGTGTTTATGGCTATACAGCTACTGTTGATGGTATGAACATTACCAATACACCAGTTCCAGGAGTTCCGCAACCGCCGAAACCTAGCTCGGACAATAGCTCTAAGAGCAGCTCTAGTTCAAGTAGCTCAAGCAGCAGTAGCACGACTTCTAGCTCAAGCAGCACTACAGGAAGCACTGTTGTGATCATCGAATCAGACGATGGTACTGGCGGAGGAAATGCCTCTAATGTTGGAACCAAGAAAGTTCTCCCTAAAGCGGGTGAGAATGCTAGCTGGATCATGATTGCTGCTGGAGTAGCTCTAGTAGGCTTGGTAGGCTTCGTTGTCTTCCGTTCGAAGAAGTAACTTATTTCATCTCTGTTCCCTTAAGGGACAGAGATTTTTTACTCCAAACCCGAAATAGCAGTAGTCGCTTTTTATGAAGCAGAAATAAGAATGTGTTTTTACAATCAGTCACTATCTTGTATCCTTTTGTTAATCAAGACTGTGATGTTCCGTAATATAGTTGTTTTAAAATAAAAAGCAACTAAGATGTTTCCTAGAACAAATTAGTTGCTCAGAACTACGGGGAAGGCCGCTTTGATGTGCAAGCGTGAAGTACATCAAAACTTGATATATATATAATCTTTCTTAATTCCTAAACCAAAAAAATTATAAGACATCCTTAGGAATATGCTCGGTGTGTGACCATCTTTATCAGGTTTTCGTCAAACATATTTTGCTTCAGTCTTCTCTCGTAGTTTTTTCTATGCGATGCCCCCTTCTTTTTGTGCCTAAAGGAAGGGGATTTTTAATACTTTTTGAAAATCTCTTTAAACTACGTCAGCGTCGCCTTAATATACTTTATTGTCTGATTCTTAACTTCAAAACAGTGCTTTGAGCAGTCTACAGCTAATTAGTGCAGGCTGCTCTTTGACTTTCATTGGGTATTGCGATCAGTTCTTGTCCTCCTTGGGAGGGGTGCCATTCCCTGGGAAGGCTGGATGATGTCCGTTTGGAAGGAGCGGAACAGTATTTTTGTCTACAATTCTACCTGAAGGATGGGGAGTTGTCTGCCTCGTTGCAGTGACGGTTTCTTTATGACCGTCAGAGCTTGTGACGGTGTAGTTCTTTCCTTCCTTGAGTACCTTATCTGAAAAGACGATATTGTCAAAGTCAACATCTGCTCTTGTTTGTGCAATGATGCGACCTTTTGAGTCAGTGATAGTAATCGTATCACCAGATAAGCCGGAGACGATGGCACTGACATAAGACTGCTTGGTGCCTGTGGAGAATCCTTGGGCAAATCCCATGTGTCCAATAGCCCAAGTCGTGCCACCAGAAGTTGAACAAGCACCGTCATAATCCAGTGCAGAATTATAGTCTGTGATGGACTGCGTTTTCAGACTGCCTTTAGTGATAATCAAATCACCATTTGAATCCATGCCGTCCCCTTTTGAAATCGCATCAATATTGGCAGCCGAGATGACGATGGCCACCTTGTTTTTGATATTAGCTACGCTGTTGGTTAGCTGTGAGAGGGTAAAAAGAAGATGAGAGAAAGAATATGAATGATTGGATGATGATGAAATATTTATTGGAAATATGTTAAAATGAAAGGAGGAAATAATGATAGGAGAATTTTCAATTATGGATTGGATCACTTTGGGCGGGATACTAACAGCTGTAGCTGGGGTATTGGGTGGCGCTGCAGCGCTGTGGAATATTATTAGAGATAATAAAGCATTATCAAAAGATCATGAATCATTATCAAAAGGTCAGGAAGTATTGTCAAATAAAATATCAAAGATTCATGATTCATTGTCAAAGAGATTATTAAAAAGTCATGATTCGTTGTCAAAGGAATTATCAAAAGAACATCAATCTATTAAAGAAGATACAAAGTATATTTCTGATGAAATGAAATATGAAAAAATGGCACGTGAAAGTTTATATAAGAACAGCTCTCGTGCTAAGGAAATCTTAGAAACCATGGATATGATGAAAGAGGTCATTCTTCAGAATGCTCAATTGAATGCTGAGGTGTCTGAGTTAAAGGTTAAGAATCAAGAGTTATCTCAGGCACGAAAAGAGGCCACCGATTCTAAGAAGTTGCTTAGTGCTATTAACGGGTTTGAAAGGAAATTAGCCTTAGTGGAGGAATACGGAGAGTATGGAGAAACAGAGGAAATCCGTTATATTTTAAGAAAAATAGCCAAAGACCTGTCAGAGTTTACTTCATAATAAATAGGAAAAGGTGATTTGTATATTTACAAGTTACCTTTTTATTTTATTGTAAGGCAAAAAGAAATTTTTGAGCTAGGAAGAAATACAGAGAGGAGTATAGATGATTGTATAGTGATAAAATAATTGGATATTATAAAGAAGGTTATCGCAGAATCTACGATAACCTTCTTTTTTCTTTAAAAATCTATTCTTGTGATTTACTGATGATTGATGTTAGTATGATTTTATGGACACCTTTTGGTAGAATATTCTCTAATCAAAGGAGCTGTCCAAATGTCACAAAAATATACCAAGGAATTCAAAGAAACGATTGTTCAATTGCATGAATCCGGCAAACCAGTCTCAGAGCTTGTTAAAGAGTATGGTGTTGCGAATCAAACGATTTATAAATGGATTAAGCTGTATGGTAAGTATAATCCACCTAATTTTGAAAACCTTTCGCTTCACGAACTGCAAGAGATGTGTAAAGAAATGGCTAAAATGAAGGAGGAAAATGACATCCTAAAAAAGGCCTTAGCGATCTTTGCGAAGAAATAGGATATTCTAGCATCTTCCAAATGATCGAACAATTGAAGTCTAACTTCCAATTTTCAGTTCAAACTATGTGTCGGTTATTTGGTGTTTCTAAATCCAGTTATTATGCCTTTAAGAATCATCAACCAAGCCAACGAGACCGAGAAAATGAAATCCTTAAGAAAGAAATTATGGCTTCTTATCTTGCTTCTAATAAACGATATGGTGCTCCAAAAATTCATCAAGATTTATTGGCTTGAAAACTTGATATTGCTCCAGTTAATAAGTATCTTAAAGGCTTGCTTAAGAATTTAGCGATTGAGCCAATTTTAACAACAAAAGGCGCACATCATACTTATGGGAGCCACTTATGGCATAAGGTATTGATTTAGGAGTGATTGCTAAGATTTTAGGTCACAAAGATATTTCAATGCTGGTAGAAGTATATGGTCATACATTGGAGGAAAAGATAAGCGAGGAATTTATGGCTGTAAAAAGTTTGTTGTAAATTCACGGCAAATTACACGGCAAATATTATCAAGACAAGCAAAAAAGCCTTATAAATTAAGGCTTTTTCTTCTCTATTTCTATGCCCCCTGCAGGGATCGAACCTGCGACCCACGGATTAAGAGTCCGCTGCTCTGCCAGCTGAGCTAAGGAGGCAATAGAAAAAGCTGTATTGGTGCCGGACCTTCACGATTTGTATTGAACCCGCGCAATTAAGCAGGTGGGCAACTCGCTCTAACTGAAGCTGCTTCCGCGTGACACGGCTTGCATGCTGTTAGAAGTCTTTTGTTTCCCTAATAATACAAAAAATAGTCGGTCAACACTTAAGTGTGAAGTCGTACACCACAGCGTTTCTATAATTATGATACCATAAATTTTGAAAAATTCAAGAGAAAAATGTGATTTTTTGCAAACGATGTCATCATTTTTTTAAGTCGTCAATCTTATCCTTAGTCATTCCAAGAGCTCGCTCGTATTTGCCATTCTCATTAGGAGTGAAATAATTGGCGTCTTTTATCTTGTCGGGTAGATAGTCCTGCTTGACCCAATTGCCAGGATAGGAGTGAGGGTAGAGATAGTCCTGTGCGTTGCCCAGTTCTTTACTGCCGGCATAGTGGCCATCTCGTAAGTGGCGAGGGATAGGCAGGTTTCCATTCTTTCGTAAGTCAGCTAGGGCCTTGTCCATGGCTAGATAGGCTGAGTTGGACTTGGGCGATAGAGCCAGATCAATGACAATATTGGCAATGAGGATCCGGGCTTCAGGAAAACCAATCCGCTGGGCAGCCTCCAGAGCTGTGACAGTGTGGACTTGGGCGTCGGGATTTGCCAGGCCGATATCTTCATAAGCGATAACGGTCAAGCGGCGAGCCAGGCTAGGCAAGTCTCCAGCTTCAATGAGGCGGGCTGCATAGTGAAGGCTGGCATTGACATCAGAGCCGCGGATGGACTTCTGCAGGGCAGAGAGGACATCGTAATGGCCGTCCCCGTCCTTATCCATGGTGATATAGCTCTTTTGCAGGCTGTTTTCCATCACATCGAGCGTGATGTGGCGAATACCCTTGTCATCTTCTGGGGTAGAGAGTACGGCTAAATCCAACGAATTATAGGCGGAGCGCAGGTCTCCGTTGGTAGAGATGGCAATGAAATCCAGAGCTTCATCATCTAGCTCCACTGGGAAATCAAATCCTCGTTCCTTATCCGTCAAGGCTAGCTGAATGGCTATCCGGATGTCGTCGTTGCTGAGGGGATCAAGCTCAAATATCTGAACCCGGCTGCGAATAGCCGGAGTGACAGAAAAGAAAGGATTTTCTGTCGTCGCTCCAATCATGATGACCAGACCGCTTTCTAATAGCGGCAGTAGAAAGTCTTGCTTGGTCTTGTCCAAGCGGTGAATCTCGTCCAGCAGGAGCACCAGTCCGCCGGAGAATTTAGCCTCCTCAGCGATTTCTTGCAGGCGCTTCTTGCTATCTACGGTGGCGTTAAAGGTCCGAAAGGCAAACTTGGTTGTGCCGGCAATAGCCGAGGCGATAGAGGTCTTGCCGATGCCGGGTGGCCCGTAGAGGATCATCGAGGACAGGCGGTTAGCTTCAACCATGCGACGTATGATTTTTCCAGGTCCGACCAGATGCTGCTGGCCGATAATCTGATCAATGTCAGTAGGCCGCATGCGCAGGGCGAGGTTTTCTGGCATAAGATTTCCTTTCTGCAAGTGTTTTTCTTGGCTTTTTGTGTTACTATTGTAGATAGTAATATTTTATCACAATGAAAAGAGGAAATCATGGCTAAGTACGGTTTTTTGGAGATATTGGACGAGGAAATGGAGAAGAGCTTTCCTTTTGACTATGAGATAAACTGGGACAAGAAGAATCACGCAATGGAAGTGGCCTTTCTCCTTGAGGTGCAAAATCCAGGCGGGATTGAGACAGTTGATGCTGAGGGCAATGCCTCGGCTGAGGATATTTACTTTGAGGAAGCCGTGCTTTTCTACAATCCGGTCAAGTCTCGTTTTGAGGCCGAGGACTATCTGGCTACCCTGCCCTATGAGCCTAAGAAGGGGCTGTCACGGGATTTTCTGGCTTATTTCGTAGATTTCCTAACCCAAACGGCTGAGTCTGGCCTTGATGCGCTCATGGACTTCTTAGCAGATCCAGAGGCAGCAGAGTTTGAGATGGCTTGGAATGCTGAGGCTTTTGAAAATGGCAGAGCTGACTTGACTGAGACAGACTTTTATCCTTATCCGAGGTACTAGGAGGCGCTTATGGAAAATGCAGAAGGACTAGATTTGCTGTACAAACAGATGGAATTTTCAGGCTGCAAGATCGCCTTGATCTGTGATGATAAGCTACTGACTATCTTGCGAGACGATATTTCAACCATTCCTTGGCCCGATATGTGGGAGCTGCCAGGCGGTGGCCGAGAGAACGAGGAGACCCCCTTTGAATGTGTTCAAAGAGAAGTTTTCGAAGAGCTTGGTTTGAAGCTTGAAGAAGTAGCTATTGTCTGGGCTAAGGAATATCAAGGCATGCTTGATCCAGCCAAAACCTCGATTTTTATGGTGGGAACCATCACTCAGGAAGAATTTGCCAGTATCACCTTTGGCGATGAGGGGCAGGCTTATCAGATGATGGATGTGAGCCAGTTCTTATCAGATAAAAAGGTTATTCCGCAGTTGAAGGACAGGTTGAGAGATTATTTGGAGGTGCGAGCATGATTCATATTGAGCGGGCGGGAGCTGAGGATTTAGAGACCATTATCGCCATTCAGCGAGCGAGTTTTAAGGCCGTTTATGAGAAATATCAGGATCAATACGACCCCTATCTGGAGGAGCGAGAGCGGATTCGCTGGAAGCTGGTTGAGCGGCCCAATAGTTTTTATTATTTTGTCAAAGACGACGAGAAGATTCTGGGCTTTATCCGCTTGAATACAAATGACGAACAGACAGCAGGCTGGATTGGGACAGTGGCGATTTTGCCAGAGCACCAGAATAAAGGATATGGCTCTGAGGGGCTCGGTCTGATTGAGGAGGCATTCTCCACCATTACGCAATGGGATTTGTGTACGGTTTTCCAAGATAAAGGCATGGTCGCTTTTTATGAGAAAAACGGCTATCATCAGACCCATATTGAGCCCGAAAAAGAAGGCATGGATATGGTTTACATGACGAAGACAATGAAATAAACAAAGAAAGGATTGTTCAGTTAAATTTCTAAACTGAACCCGCCCTAAACACTGTGTCAAAAAAGATAAAGTTCTCTTATACGCAAGCGTCGTCAGAGAATTTCCTATTTTGGCTTTGTGTTTTACGGGCTTGGTATTTTAATGATGGATACTTGGCAGGAATTAACGATTGAAGTGAAGTGTGAGGCGGAGGAGGCGGCCTCGAATATTCTGATTGAACTGGGCAGTCAGGGTGTGGCTATCGATGACAGCGCAGATTATCTGGGGCAGGTTGACCACTATGGTGAGCTTTTTCCAGAAGTTGAGCAGAGCGAGCGAATCAAGATTACTGGCTACTATCCGGATTCTGTGGATATAGAGGCTGTTGCGGCCCAGGCCAATGAGCGACTGGCTGAGCTGGATGGTTTCGGATTGGAGACGGGAGATATTCAGCTCACTCGGCAGGAACTGGCTGAGGAAGACTGGGCGGATAACTGGAAGAAGTACTTTGAGCCGGCTCGGATCACCCATGACTTGACTATTGTGCCGTCCTGGACGGACTATGAGGGAACAGCTGGTGAGAAGATTATCAAGCTGGACCCCGGTATGGCCTTTGGTACAGGCACTCATCCGACGACCAAGATGAGCCTCTTTGCGCTGGAGCAGGTCTTGCGAGGCGGAGAAACGGTGTTGGATGTGGGTACAGGCAGCGGAGTTCTCTCTATTGCTAGCTCACTCTTGGGGGCCAAGGACATCTACGCCTATGATTTAGATGAGGTAGCAGTGCGCGTGGCGCAGGAAAATATCGAGCTCAATCCAGGTATGGAGAACATCCATGTGGCACCGGGTGATCTTCTCCGAGGCGTAGAAATCGAGGCGGATGTCATTGTTGCCAACATCTTGGCCGATATTCTCATCCATCTGACAGAGGATGCCTACCATCTGGTCAAGGATGAGGGTTATCTGATTATGAGTGGGATTATTTCTGAGAAGTGGGAAATGGTGCGCGAGTCAGCAGAAACGGCAGGATTTTTCTTGGAAACGCATATGATTCAGGGCGAATGGAATGCCTGTGTCTTTAAGAAAACGCAGGACATTTCAGGCGTGATAGGTGGTTAGATGCAGCAGTATTTTATAAAAGGAAATCCTCAGTCCCCTCTGGTGGTTACGGATAAGGACACGGCCAAACATATGTTTTCAGTCATGCGGCTCAAAGAGGGCGACCAAGTCACACTGGTCTTTGATGATGGCGTGAAACGACTGGCTCGGGTGCTAGACCCCAGTCAGCAGAGTTTGGAAATCTTGGAAGAGCTAGCAGACAATACCGAGCTGCCGGTTCAAGTGATCATTGCTTCAGGTTTTCCCAAGGGGGATAAGTTAGAGTTTATCACCCAGAAGGTAACGGAGCTAGGAGCCAGTGCTATCTGGGCTTTCCCAGCGGACTGGTCGGTGGCCAAGTGGGATGGCAAAAAGCTAGCTAAAAAGAGTGAAAAGCTAGAGAAAATTGCTCAGGGAGCAGCAGAGCAGAGCAAGCGCAATCTGATTCCTGAGATTCGGTTCTTTGATAAAAAGGCAGACTTTCTGGCAGCCTTGACAGACTTTGACCGCATCATCGTGGCCTATGAAGAATCGGCCAAAGAAGGAGAATCTACAGTTCTAGTCCGAGCTCTGTCGGGCTTGGCAGCCGGCGCAAAAGTGCTCTTTATCTTCGGACCGGAGGGCGGTCTCTCGCCAGATGAAATAGCAGCCTTTCGCCAAGCAGGGGCTGTCTCCGCTGGTCTAGGTCCACGTATCCTGCGAGCTGAAACCGCTCCGCTTTATGCCTTGACCGCAGTCAGTGTTTTGTTGGAATTGAGCAAGGACAGTCTTTAAAAAGTAAAATCAGCAGCCAAAATAGCTGCTGATTTTTTAATTATTGTCTTTCTCGTTTTTTGAAGGCGAAGATTCCTGCAAGTCCAGTCATGACAAGTCCCAAGAGTCCGAGAGAGGACGTCTTTTCTCCAGTCGCTGGGAGCCTTTCTGCTCCTGCCTGTCTGTGGGACGCTTGCTTGTTCGTGCTAGGGTCAACAGCAGTCAAGACAGGGAAGTCTACTTTGCTATGCTGCAGGTTGTTTGCTTCGACTGCGATAGTCGGAGAGCTTGGTTGCTCAATAGGAACCGCTTCAGTTTTCGGTGCGACGTAGACGAATTTGTATTCGCCGAATCCTTCTTGGGCTGATGCCGCTAGATAGACGATATCTCCGTCAGTACCAATCAAGTTCTTGGCCTTATCAGCTGTCAGGAAGCGCAGGTCCAGTCCCTTGATGGTATCAGCGAAATGCCAGTTCTGATCTGCACTTGGATTGATATTTTTGACAGCCAAGATATAGTTGATGATAGCTTGGCGGTTTTCCAGATTGAGGAGACGATTGAGGCTGGCTTCTCGAACACCAGGGAAGTTGCCGTTAGACCGGTAGTTGTTGGTCACGACGATAAATTCCTGATTGGGGTCAATCTCTTTGCCTTGGTATTTTAGATTACGGACCCGGCTGGCATTTGGGTTGGCCAGTTTGCCTTCGCGGTCGTATTTGTTCGGCTGGGTGATGTCAAACTCATAGGTAACACCGTCGATAACATCAAAGTTATAAGTCCGGTAGTCAGTATTGACGAGATTTTGCGGTTGGCTATTATTTGGGTCAATGGTATTGAACTGGCCAGCTGACATTTCCAACCATTCTTTGAGCTGGGCACCGTTGACCTTGAGGATAGCAGTGACATTATCGTATAGATAGAGATCCGCTACGTTCTTGATGGCAATAGGGCCAGCTGGAATGTCCGTGTAGGCAGTAGCATCCCCACGAGTTCCTGCCTTGAAAGGAGCTGCTGCAGATAGGATAGGAAGATTGGCTTCAGGCGTGCCAGCCAGCTCTTGCTTAGCATACCAAAGCTGAGCATTATTGACGATTTGCACGGATGGATCGTCTTTGACCAGAGAGAAGTAGCTTGTAATCGGTGCAGTCGTAGTGCCGACTTGCTGGCGGACATAGTTGATAGTTCCTTGGTGGGATTCTTTGGCAATGTCAATGACGCGCTGATCTGCTACATTAGACTTGGTATCTACCTTGCGGATAGAGCCCTTGCTGTCAGTGACTTTCCATTTGCCATCGGTATAGTTTAGCTTGAGGTCAATGACGCCCAGATGGTCGCCGTATTTTCCAGCCATGGTTACTGGAGTGCCATTGATTTTCCCGTTGACACCGTCTACGCCAGGGTATTTTTCGTAGAAGCCAGTTCCATTTCCACTTGGAAATTCTGCGTGGGAGTGGCCTGTTACAACAGCATCCACACCTGGCAGACTAGCGATTTGATAACCTTCATTTTCCTCGCCTTTTTCATACTTGTCATCTCCGATACCAGAGTGAGAAAGCACCAAAGTGACGTCTGCACCAGCCTTGCGCATTTCAGGAATGATGTCTCGAATAGCCTCAACAGAATCGCGAACGACCACTTTTCCTTCTAGGTTTGCCTTATCCCAGTTGAGAATCTGCGGTGGTACAATCCCAGTCACACCAATCTTGACAGTCGTCAAACGTCCCTGAGTATCCGTAAAGGTCTTTTCGATGATTTTGTAAGGCTGATAGATGAATTTACCAGTCGCTGGATCCAGCACATTGGCATTGACAAGAGGCAGGCCTGCTGTCTCGATTACGCGGTTCAGATAATCCAGACCATAGTTGAACTCATGGTTTCCTAGCGTACCAGCTTCAAAGCCCAGAGCCTGCAGAGCAGCGTACATAGGGTGCTGCTCGCCCTTCTCCACAGGATCCACAATGGCCTTATAGGTTCCAAGCGGCGTTCCTTGGATGGTATCGCCATTGTCGACCAAGAGGACGTTAGGATTTTCTTTCTTGGCCTTCTCAATCAGCACGGCTGTTTTAGCCAGTCCCAAGGTCTCAACCGGCTTGTCCTGATAGTAGTCGTAGTTGACCAAGTTGGTATGGAGGTCGGTCGTTGCCAAGATACGAAGATCGACAGTCTGTCCCTCCACGGGCTTTGTATCCTCAGTAGCTGCGACATTGCGAGCCATAGCCATCAGAGCATTAGCGTTCCCACTGGCATTTTCTGGAGAAATAGCAGAGCTAGGATCCGTGCTCTCTGGTGTCGCAGTAGCTTCAGTAGGACTTGCAGCAGTCGTTGATTTTGCTTCCGCTGCGCTGCTTTCTACTGGAGCAGGATTAGCAGTGACTGCTGGAGCATTCTCATCAGCTTGAACAGCATTTACAGCTGCCGCAAGAGCCGCTGCGCTCAAAAGCACAACCGTTTTTTGAAGGGATGATTTAGACATAATATCTCCTTTGTTAAAATGAATTTCAGACTTATATTATACTATATTAAAGCGCTCTCATCAAGAAGAAATTTCCAGTATAGAGCTTTTATGCTTTCTAATATTGGTTTGAAAATACTGAATGAAGACATCAGCGGATAAGTGAATGATTGGATGGAGGTAGAATAAAATAGAGTTTTAAAAATTTATGCTACACTATACAGTGACTGAAATAAGTTACTTTGTTAAGCATAATAACCAAGGAGAATATCATGAAAAAGAGAGTTTTTCTCAAAATATTACTTTTAGGGGGAGTCATGATAGGATTAATAGGATGTGGAGAAAAGAGGAGCAGCCGAGATTGGATTGAGAATAAGGTAGCGGAAGTGAGTCGCGTCTATCCTACTGAAAATCTATTTGATTTATTTAAGCAATTTCCGGATGGATTTAAAGTAGAGCAAGTGTATATCAAACGGGGGACCTATCTTATCGAAATCACTTTACAAGGGGATAGTAGCAATCACACAATTTCTGGAGTGCTAACCAAGACACGGGCTTCTGATGATGTCTCTCAAAAGCCAGAAGAAACAATAAGGATTGATTATATAGACGGGAAATTTGTTTTTTCTGATGAGGTGAAAGCGAAAAAATTATGGCCTTTTGGTGGATTCTTATTTCAAAAGTTAACAATTAATCAGTCTTTTCTATCTTCTTTATCTATGAAATCCAAAAGTTATAATGGCAACAACGGGGCGTTTGATATTGATTATTGGGTTCAAAATCAAACTATCAATCAGTATTTTCACTAAAATGAAAGAGAGAAGGCAATTTTAGGTTTTGGAAGTTCATACCGAAACGACGATTATTACTATTATTCAGTAACTGTCAACTATGATAATGTTTACTCATTTAGAGAAACTGTGTCAAATTAAGAGGAGAAAAAATTTGTTAACAGTGACATTCCTACGTTTGATGCTTCAAATTTAGCATGTTATCTACTTTGATAAAATCATTATTTAGAGCCACTGCTTCACTGTCTTGTATCCGCTTTCGTATTTTGGTATAATAGTGATGAGCTCACTTGGGTAAGTCGGAAAGGAAAATGAAACGGAAACAATCAGACTGCCTAAGTTGGGAAGCGTATCTGCATTCTTTGCCTGATAAGGAGAGGAGGTTCGCCATGACTATGTCTGCCTTATTTGAGTTGTTTGTCGCACTTTTAGGTGTGGCATCTACTTGCTACCTTGTCTACGCTTATTGTCAATTTATCAAGGAAGAAGTTCATCACTTTCTTCACCACAACCCGCCCGTTTAAGGCGGGTTTTTGCTTTTGGGAAAATATATTATATAATGAAACTGACAAAGATTGAGGAGTATTTATATGTCTAAGAGAAGAAACAGGATTATGGGGCTTATTGGCCTAAGTGTACTGATATTGCTGGGAGTAGGCCTCTACCTAGCTCATAAAAATCAAGAATTTCAGAATGAGATGACAAGAATTGTCCACAGTAAGAAAGTGAAGAATCTAATAGAAAAGAAATTAAAAAAAATAGATTCTCATGCTTTAACAGATAAGGGGAAAATTCAATCCTATAAAATTGATGATAGGAGCATTCGTCACAATCCAATGGGAGGCATTATATTTGATATTATCATTAATGATGACCCTGATATTGTTGGGTCAACAGGCCTTAGAAAATATGGAGAGAATGAGGAGATACGAACTGTTGGTATGGATAGGTCAAAAGGTCTTCAGAAGTTGCTAGAGGAGTGATGGCCAAAGAGTCATAAGGAGATTTCTTTATTTAGAGGTGAATATATGAAGAAAAAACATAAAATTGTCTTATCAGTTGTTAGCTTGTTTGTGGCTGCTTGCATAGGAGTAGGTCTCTACCTAGCTCATAAAAATCAAGAATTTCAAAATGAAATGTTCAGAATTGTCCATAGTGAGGAAGTGAGGGAGTTGATTGAAGAAGATTTAAAAAGAAAAGATCCAAATGCGTTAACAGACAAAGGGAAGATTCGCTCTTATAAAATAGATGATAGCTCCATTAAGCATAATCCGATGGGAGGAATTATGTTTAATATTATCATTAATGATAGTATAAGTATGGTTGGGAAGACTGGTCTTCGAATGGATGGTGAGAATGGGAAAATTCGTACGGTTGGTATGAGTGAATCAGCGGGTTTGCGGGCGTTGTTGGAAAGTGACGACAAGTGATTCACTATTCTAGTTATAGCGACAATTTCTTGCTTTAATTGGAATTGCAAAACCTATACCACATGCTAAATTATAATAGTCGTAGGAGTGTCTATTGAAGCAAAAACATATGAAGCAAAAACATAAAATTATCTTATCGGTTGTTAGCTTGTTTGTGGCTGCTTGCATAGGAGTGGGCCTCTATCTAGCTCATAAAAATCAAGAATTTCAAAATGAAATGTTCAGAATTGTTCACAGTGAGGAAGTAAAGAAATTGATTGTGGAAGAATTAAAAGCAATTGATCCAAATGCTTTAACGGAGAAAGGGAAAATCCGTTCCTATAAAATTGATGATTTAACCATTCGTCATAATCCAATGGGAGGCATTATGTTTGATATTATCATCAATGATAGTACAAGCATGGTTGGGAAAATGGGAATTCAAAAAGATGGCGGAACTGAGCAACTAAGTTCAGTTGGTATGGATGAATCAGCGGGTTTGCAAGCTTTGGTAGAGGAATGATTCATAAATAGTTAAATGCTTAATTGGCTGAAACACGAGTTCACACTAAATATTAACTTTGACCATGAGAATGTTCTTCACTTCAAAAAGTAAATTTGATATGATTTTATTAAAAGGAGACCTGTCTCTTATACACATCTCCGAGCCCACGAGACTAGGCATGATCTCG
>OJLB01000554.1_pt1 | contig 15681 bp, 17 predicted proteins | sample 1596861 | NCBI WGS metagenome assembly OJLB01 (sample SAMEA3904681, study PRJEB24821) | metagenome | biome: Builtin; feature: hospital; material: surface | place: USA | collected 2013-06-06
CTACACGTAAGGAGTCGTCGGCAGCGTCAGATGTGTATAAGAGACAGGATGTTGATGGAGCCGCGGCTGAGGATGTTGGCGTTTGCGTCGACGCGGAAGGGGTCGTAGCCATAGATGATGCCGTTGCAGGCACTGCATGACCAAGTGGTGGCAGCGTGATGCGAGACGGCGGTTCATGAACATCATCATGAACGCGCGACATACCAGAGACACGAGTTGGTCCACGCGCCTTGATAGCTGGAAGTTGGTCGTGATGATAATGCGACAATGACGCACCACCAGATGTTGAGCCAGATGTAGATGCGGGTGCACCTGGTGAATTGGCGTGCGATGGCAGCATATGCTGAGCATGCCCTTGACCCTGGTGTTGATGATGCAACAGAGACAACGGAGAATTGATGCGTGGCGAACCGGGTGGCGAATTCGCTGCACTCGCGGGAGCCGAACGGGTCACTACCGAAGGCGGTAAGTGCGCGAAATAAGGCGGCGTCGGCCGCGTCTGCGCACTACCACTGCTACCATCATACGTCGAGGCTGCAGCTCCGCCTGGAGCAGCAGAAGGCGGCGCGTCCCACCGGGTACGCAAGGAACGCGGCGTTGGCCAGTGAGTGTGGTAATGCAATGAGGTCGGCGACGCAGGCGCCTTCACTTCATGCACCATGTCGTCATGCGTGTCTGCGATCGTCGTACTTCGCTCACCCGACGTGCTCGGAGGCAGCGACGGCGTATAATGCGAGTTCGCTCCATAGTGCAGATGGGACCGACGTGATACATGCGCCGATGCACCTGCATCATTGTATGGGTGCGCACGGAATCGCAAAGAGCCATGATGCCCATTGCCAGCGGTATGACTCGGTCCTTCCGTTGGCAATGATGCGAGGGAGCCATGCGACGACACACGTGGCAAGTCTACAGGTATCCGTGCATTCGACGAACGGCCTAGCACAGGCGATGACGTGCGCGAGGCCAGTGGGCTATTCGGCGCGGTAAAAATCGACATTGTCCGCAACGGACCCAGCACAGGACTCCCTGATGGCGTCCCGTAATTGCTTCGCACGTGTGAGCGAAGAGGCACCATACCTTCATCATGGTGCGGCTCCAGTTCGTGATGTTGTGGCGGCATGGAATCGCCCCAAGTGTTGCGGGACGGAAGCGCTGGACCCGGCGACACGTCCCGGCTACCCGGGAGGCTCGCATAACGTCGCGGTCCGTACGCAGACGATGTCGTTGCTGGTACATAATAGTGCGACGCGTCTCGCTCATATCGTTGGTCACGGTAACGGTCATGGTGGTATGCATAATCTGCATGCCTGTGACGTGCATGCTCATCAAGGTACGACATGGGCGGCGGTGGCGGCGGCGGTGGCCCATACACGTATGGATGCGGTGCCACCGACACAGGTGCCTCGCTTGCAGAAATGCCATAGCGAGCATCCTCAAGCATGGCCCAGTCGTGCTTGACAGATGACGGCAACGCATGCTCGCGTGCACGCATGGCGTGCTGCACTTTTGACTCTCGTTCTTGGCGATGAAGTTCATTGAGCTCGCCCGTCGCGAGACTTGCGAGTGTCGACATCTCACTATCGCCGCCACCAGCGGAGACAGTTGAAGGCAGTGCCGACGCGAGAGTAGGATCTGTTGCGATAGAGACGCCACCGCCCACAGCTGCATTCCCAGGTAGCGAAGCCATAGTCACTTTAGCCGAGGGAGCACCATACGCCGACGCATAAGGGCGTGTCCTGGATGATGATGTGGATGAAGATGATGACGAAGATGATGACGATGTGACATTAGTATGACCAGAGTGCCACGAAGTGTCGTGGGTATCATGCGCCGAAGCATGCGGGCGCAAGACCTTCGAGGCACCTCCGCGTCCACGCGGAGCACCGCGCGTCCGACGACGAGCCTGGGAGCCTCGGCGAGAGTCATCAGAAGAAACTGCCGATGGCGCATCCCCAGGCGCAGAGCGCTTGTCGCTAGAGTGAATGCGTAGATGCCGTGTCAGTTCGTCACTCCGACTGAACCGTTTATCACACCCGGGATGCGTGCAAGCATGCGGCTTTTCACCTGTATGTGTGCGGATGTGGCGTGTCTGATGCTCGAGACGATAGAAGGCTCGCGTACATAAAGGGCACTTGTACGGCCGCGGGATTTGTGACTTGTCCACCGCAAGCGACGCCGAAGAAGCTGGCGCTACCGCTGCAGTTGTGCCTGTGGATGCGTCATTTTTCGTAGGCGCATTCTCTCCTAGCTCTTTTTCTTCCATGTAGAACAGCGCCAGCAAATGCTTGCACGATGACGTGAAAAGTGCTTGTAGTAATCGAGGATGTGGTGCACTAGAGCGTTGCAATAAAAGAGCTGCACAGATAAAGCAATCGCTGTTGTCACCTTGGATTTTCTTTCGGCTTAGTTCACAGACAGCCCCCCCTTGGTTGTTGCGACGCTCTCCTCGCTATGTATGTGTCTCCGCGTCAAGATGGATAAGAACCCTGTAAAAATATATATCAATTTTCCTGTTCCCTACCTACCCCTCTCTCCCCCCCCCCTCTTTGGGTTCACTTTTGCACTGGCCCCTTCTCCGACCTAGATTTTTTTTTTGCATTTGTCCCACAATATCAACACCAGTCTGTCCACAGCCTGTAGGATTCGAAATATCGGACCTCTCCTCCCGCAACTCAGTAGCCCTTCCCCATTCCTTCCCCACCTATCAACACACACCTCCCGCATGGATTACGTCTGTCGAAATTTTTGTTCTGCTGTGCGACAAAACACGTGGCTGTTCCCCCCCCCCGTAACGGTGCCGCGTCTTCCCCATAGTCCCGCAGCAGAAATGGCACATGAAAACGTGCGGGTGCTAACCTCCACACTTCTGCGTCACGTCCACGTCAGCCCCCATTCCCCCGTGTCACTGCGCACATGCACCCACACACATGTCACCACACCAAACGTGCGCCGGCCAAATTCGGATGCGCTGATGTAATTTTCACGCACATCTGGCGCCACATCGTCCGCATGTCTCCGGCCTCACCGTAACGCATGGGCCACAAACGCCCATACGCCCGCACACACGCCACAGCGCCACGCGCGATGCATCGAGGGAATTTTTGGCACTCCGTGTCTGCGCAGAACAGATAGGAAAAAAAATTGTAGCACAGTTGGCTCGTTCGTCACAACTGCCCGCCACCCGACCATCCCAGATCATGTCGAACAATAAGGTTCCTCTGACCAAAAATACCACTCTAGTCGGTATGTTGAGGCGCTGCTCTACAAAGTTACTTACACGCACAGTCCTGGGCGCTTCAGGAGATTTGGCCAAGAAAAAGGTACCGTTTCTCACCCTCGTTGTTTGCGCCCAATTCGCGTTTTCTCTCTGATGGACTTTAAGTACTAACGATGGCTTAGATTTTTCCATCTCTCTTGCGCCTGTACTTGCACGATGACTTGCCTAGCGATATGACTATCGTTGGATACGCTCGCTCCAAAATGACGCAAGACGAGTTCAATAACCGCATTTCATCTTTTTTCAAATGTTCAGAGGAGCAGAAGAAAGAGTTCCTTGGGCGGTGTCATTACATTGCCGGACAATATGATGACGACCAGTCGTTCCGAGAGCTTAATGCAAAAATCGTGTCATTGGAAGACGCACGACACAGCGAGCATCGCCACCGCGTCTTTTACCTAGCGCTCCCACCCAATGTATTTGTTCCGGTGTCGGGTCAACTGCGCAAGCACTGCTACTCTGAAAACAATGTGAATCGCATCGTAATTGAAAAGCCTTTCGGACGTGATCTTGAGTCGTGCAAAGACATGCTCGAGAAAATGCGGAGTACATGGAGCGAGGCTGAGACGTTCCGTATCGACCACTATCTTGGCAAAGAAATGATAAAAAATATTCTTCCGTTCCGTTTCGGCAATGCTTTTGTTGAGCACATGCTTAACCGCTGGATGGTTGACAACGTTCAAATCACTTTCAAAGAACCATTTGGCACCGAAGGACGCGGTGGTTATTTTGACGAATTTGGCATCATCCGTGATATCCAACAAAACCATCTGTGCCAAGTATTTTCACTGTTGACGATGGACGAGCCGGAAAACTTTACACCAGAGGCCATCCGTGATGCGAAAGTCAAGCTCCTTCGCTCCGTGCGTCCCATTTCGAAAGACCATGTCCTCCTCGGTCAGTATGCTGCAGCAAATGGCAAGCCTGGCTATAAGGACGATGAAACAGTTCCAAAGGATAGTAACACGCCGACGTTTGCCGCAATCGTGCTGCACATTGACAATGAACGTTGGCGCGATGTGCCTTTTATCATGAAGGCTGGCAAAGCCCTTGATGAAGGAAAAGCGGAAATTCGCGTACAGTTCCGCGACATTGAGCATAAACTTGATAAGATTGAGAGAAACGAGCTTGTACTGCGTATCCAGCCAGGTGAGGCTCTCTACCTGATCATTAACGCGAAATTGCCTGGCATGGCAAGCACCACTGTTCCTGTGGAACTGGACTTGACGTACCGTGATCGGTTCCAAGATACTTATATCCCCGAAGCCTATGAGGCGCTTATCCTTGACTGCCTGCGTGATGAGCATGCTAACTTTGTGCGTGATGACGAGCTAGTCGCAAGCTGGTCTCTCTTTACTCCTATCTTGAGCGCCATTGAAAAAGGTGAAGTCCCTTGTGTGCCTTACGACTACGGGTCGCGTGGCCCAGAGCAGCTCAACGACTTTATCGGCAAGTTCGGTTACAAGCACCTGGATAATTACACATGGCCTGCAACAAATGCCAAAGAAGCTGCTTCTAAAGCCTAGAAGCTTTGTTGATCCTTGACTGTTGACATCGATGTTTTTGGTACATGCAGTTATGTTTATCAATGTACAAGTGCTTGGTGGAAATTTTTCTTCTTTTTGCGCGCACGTCCGACTTGCAATAGTATGGTCCTGCTTGGGTGTGGTCTTTTTCGACGCGTTGGATGACAGTAGGTTATTGACTATATAGATCCATAAATAATGCTTACAGAGATAGCGTGTTTCAATTTTTTTCGGAGAGCGAAGATGGGAGATACGATAACGTCTTGTAACCATTTGCACAGCGCCTCACATGGCGAACACCGAATTAGTACATGCATTGTTGGGTTTAGGAACGAGTCAGTGCCTCGTCCCAACCAAGCCGCGAGATATTTCTTTTAAAACGTCGCCAAAATTGTAAAAACTATTGACGCAAAATGTCATACTACCTGCAACGCGACGTCTCTACAGCGAGGCCTTCTTGATGGCCTCATTGTAGCGGGCCTCAGCCTCCTTCCAGTTCACAACATTCCACCATTGCTTGAAGTAGGAGGCCTTGTCGTTCTTGTACTGCAAGTACCACGAGTGTTCCCAAATGTCGCTACCGAGGATCGGGTGGTGCGTCACAAGAGGGTCCTGGTCTTTCGTGGTCACAATTTCAAGGTGACCACCCTTGCTGAGACCAAGCCAGCACCAGCCTGATCCCTGAATGCCAGCCGAGGTGGCGTTGAAGTTCGTCTTGAACTTCTCAACATCGCCAAACTCTTTCTCGATAGCCTGCTTCAACGGACCATCATGCAGCTGACCACCGCCCTCACTTTGAGGCGCCATGTTCTTCCAGAAGAGCGAATGGTTGATGTGGCTACCACCGTTGAACTTGATGGCACTCTGCAGCTCAATTTGCTTGCGAAGGTCACCGTTCTTCTCGGCCTCGGCGAAAGCCTTGTTCGCAGCGTTCAGGTTGTTGATGTAGGTCTGATGGTGCTTCGAGTGGTGAAGCGTCATGATCTCGGCAGCAATGAATGGCTCGAGAGCATCGTAAGCATAAGGAAGAGGTGGAAGAGTCACGTCAGCTGCCAAAGTTAATGATCGAGTTCTATTGAGACACTTTTTCGTACGTACTCATGATGATGTGTATATGAGAAGTTAAATGGCCCGAACTCGTACGGCCAAATGTCGAGACCCCAGCGCCGATGAATGGCGACATGATGAGGCGTCCCCGGCTTTAAAGCCAGCCAATCAGCGCTTTTAGAGGTGTGCTCGATTCATCTCATGGGCCACACATATTCACGTGAAGGCGCTTACGAATTCCTGCGGCGCTGAACTGAATCAAACAAGCCCCTAAGTAGCCTGTTGGCCTGTAGGTCTGTACAGCTGAGGGCCTCCGTTAATCAACATATAGACTGCAAATTACACATTCTATTTAAGTGGAAGCATCACTCGCATCATGATCCGTAGCATCAGCACTGCCAGAATCTTGGTCCACCAAATCGAGGGATCTCGACGCATCGCGCCGACGTGCGCGTGATTTCATCAAAGCCTCCAGTCGCTTCCGGCGAACGAATGAAGCATTTAGTGGTGCCTCCGTGCATTTATCGTCTGCGTTAGACTCATCGTTGCGAGAATTGCTTTCATCAGAATGTTCGCTTGAAGTGTCTCCGTCAGAGCTGATAGAGACTGGGCGTGATGGCTGATTCCGTGCAGATGAATTATCTATCACGGAAACACTCGAGTCAGACGAGACAGATCGAGATTCCTCATCGGTGTGCTCGCTCTCATTGGTACTAACTTTGACATCGTCTACTTCGTCGACATCATCATCGACAACGAAGTCGTCCAGCGAGCCTGCGTCTTCATCATCGTTGTCATCATCAGATATCACATCTGAGTCATCGTGCACATTTTCAGAAGCATGCCACGCACGCTCTTCTTCAGACAAATTCTCATAGATAATGCCACTTCCATATTAGTCGACTTCTTCATGATAGATTGCAAATGAACATACCATTCTCGATTTGTACACTGGCCTTCAAGGATTTCACTTGAACACATGCCACAGCGAAGCACTCCATCGTCTTGGTCACGAATGACATGATAGAATGTCGTAGGGTCAAAGAGTCCATCCCATAATGACTGCTGTATCTCGCTTGTCGACGGTGCTGTTCCCCGATAATTATGAATTGCTGCAAGAACATCTTTTAACGCCCATAGTTCTAAAGGGGGTGACACGATCTGGGCACGACAGCTTGGGCATACTTTCTTTCGGCGCACAAGCCCCGTGCGTCGCTCTTCATATGGATCCTCATTCACTTCTTGTGCCACAGAGAACCACGACACTAGACATGATGCACAGAACACGTGTCCACACGGTGACAGTCTGGATTGAATTAGTGGCGCAAGACATACACACAAGGACGATCATATAACTCAATACATATACCACACAAGAGCCCCTGCTCGATCTGCGCGAGTGCATCTTTTGCATGATTCTGATAATCATCATGTCCGTTCGCTACATCGTCACTATCACTATCCAGTTTAGGTCGTTTCCGGATCCCAACACTGTCAATGCGCATCACACCGGACGTCAGCCTGCGCGTTGAGCACACGCGTGCTCTGGCGTGAACGAACGAGGCAGGGTCAGCCGATGCTGATGTGTCACGTGATGTTGCCGCAGCGGACAAGAGTATGGCCAAACAGAGAATAGGACCTGCAAAAAGGGAGGGGAGGGTAGAGGCGAGGTTCGCGGTCATTGAGTCGCCTAAACGCAGGTGAAACCACTTAGCAAGTAACCAGTTGTGGAAGGACGATGGAGAACGAGGATCTTATTGATTACGAAGAAGAAGTGTCAGTGCCCCCCTCTGGTACTACGCAAGCCGACACAAACGCTTCGGCAGGAGCAGCACCAGCTGGTGACGGTGACGAGGGCAACAAGAAGGTTCGTGTTGAGTTAGGCATTGGAAAGTATGAGTTTGTGTACTAACAAACATGTAGGGTAGTTACGTGGGTATTCACTCTACCGGGTTCCGTGACTTTTTGCTGAAACCAGAACTGCTCCGAGCCATCAGCGATCTAGGCTTTGAGCACCCATCTGAGGTGCAGCAAGAATGTATTCCTCAGTCGATTCTGGGGATGGACGTCGTGTGCCAGGCCAAATCAGGTATGGGTAAGACGGCCGTCTTTGTGCTAGCCTCGCTCCAGCAACTGGAGCCTGTGGATGGAGAAGTGTCTGTGCTTGTGCTGTGTCACACGCGCGAGCTTGCATACCAGATCCGCAACGAGTATGCGCGTTTCACAAAATACATGCCCGAGGTTCGTACATCCGTCGTCTATGGAGGTACCCCCATCAAGGAGGACCAAGCCATGCTCGCAGACAAAGCAAAGTGCCCCCACATCCTTGTCGGAACACCTGGCCGCATGAATGGTCTCGTGCGCGACAAGTCGCTTAAGGCTGGCGATGTGAAGCACTTCGTGATTGATGAGTGCGATAAAATCTTGGACAACTTGGACATGCGTCGTGATGTGCAGGAAATTTTCCGCGCTACGCCTCATCACAAACAGGTCATGATGTTCAGTGCTACGTTAGCAAAAGAGATCCGTCCAACATGCAAAAAGTTTATGCAGAACCCACTCGAAATTTATGTGGACGATGAAACCAAACTTACGCTCCACGGTCTTCAGCAGTACTACGTGCGACTGGAAGAGGCGGGGAAGAACCGTAAGTTGAATGACTTGCTCGACACACTGGAATTCAACCAAGTGATCATCTTTGTCAAGTCCATTTCTCGTGCGAACCAGCTTGATCAGCTCCTGCGCGAATGCAATTTCCCATCCATTTGCATCCACGGTGGTCTGCCACAGGACGAGCGTATCAAGCGCTATCAACAGTTCAAGAACTTTGAGAAGCGTATTCTTGTGGCTACGGACATCTTTGGTCGTGGTATTGATGTCGAGCGCGTCAACGTGTCGATTAGTTACGATACGCCCTCTGACGCTGACTCATACCTGCACCGCGTGGGTCGTGCAGGTCGATTCGGAACGAAGGGATTGGCCATTACGTTCGTGTCGAGTGACGAAGATGCAGAGGTGCTCAAGCAAATTCAAAGCCGCTTTGAGGTGGCTGTGCCAGAACTGCCGGAAACCATCGAGGCTAGCACATATATGAACGCCTAGGTTTTTTTTCTTTTCGGTTTTAACGTTTGTAGTGTAATAAAACCCCATTGGTTGCTTGTTCAAGCTTGTATGCCCTGGTGTCATAATGAAGGCTTATTCATGGCGAAATGAGCATTTGGACAGAGAAACACATAGGATTACCAGCTTTCATGTCCCTCAACAATTCTAGGTTGGGCGGGCTATTCGGGCAATGCAGCGATGGGTGTATTTTGTGGAGTGCCTTGGCAAGCTCGCCTGACTGGTCTCCAACCATGGCGGCTGACCGTAGCCCCGATATTTCAGCGCCTGAAAATGCAGACTTTCAGAAAGTCGAGTATTGGGACAAGCGCTATGCGTCAGAGGCGGAAGACACCGATTTCGACTGGTTTCGGAAAGTATGTACAAATGCTCGAGTTTATTCTCACCTACTTAGTATAGTGATATTCAGTATGTGTGCCTGACTGATGAAAAGAATGCATAACACCTGAGACACATATTTCATGAGCTCGTGCCTGATCGAAAAAGCCGGATCTTGATGCTTGGATGTGGTAACTCAAGTACGTCGTTGGTATCTTATCACGTAACATGACAGCCCTGAGCAAGGACATGCTGGATGATGGTTACACGAACATTGTGAGTATGTATCAGTCAAAGATCAAGTTATGAGGATGGGGAGAGGAGTGAGAACAGGAGGTTAATTTCATTCTCAGATCTTGACTATAGTTCTGTGATTATTGAAAAAATGCGCGCACGCGTACCAGAACTAGATTGGCGCATTATGGACATTCGCGAGCTGGAACAACATGCATCAACACTGGGTGGCCCTGGCACTTGGGACGTGATAGTCGACAAAGGTGCGTATTTTCTATTGTTTTATCCTATTTACAAACAGGCACGATGGATGCCCTCATGGCAGAGAATGGGTCTGTGTGGAATCCTAGCGAGCAAGTGCTCCAGAATGTGGCAGCCGAAGTCCAGGGCGTTCTACAGTATGCATACTCGGTGATCGTTTGTCAGCGTACTTACGCACAGCTTATTGAAACCTGCCACGGGCCTGTTCCTTTACTTCACATTCGGTCAACCACATTTTCGAAGGCCGCATATGCAGCGCGATGCATGGACGATCGAGACTCGAGAGCTTGGTGACATGTTTCATTACTACTTGTACATCTGCCGCAAGCATGAATAAGTGACAATAAAAGAGCCGCTGAAGCTCGGACGCCAATCAGTGTTGACGATGATAGCTTCCATACTGAGATTGATAGCGATGTTCGGAACGATTGTTCGAGCCATGCTTCTCACGACGAGGCAAATTTTCATTCTCGCGATATCGATCAGGTCCATAAGAGGCACTATGCCTCGAGCGGTTGTCACGCGAGGTCACCGGCTTATAATGACGATCTACATCGCGTCGTTGTCCCGAGGTCATCGTTGGAGAAGCGCGCTCCTTCGCACCGAGGCCCAAAAGAGCTGCGCGGCGTTGAATGATTGGTGCATGCGCAGGCCCATTCCGCCGTTTTCCCGCACCCATACCTTCTTTCCAGCCCATCCCACGTAGCATTGCTGCCCCAAATTCTTCGACAGGCATACTTTGATAGTCATCCAATGTTGGCTCATTTGGTCTTGTACCCACATCGCGATGAAACATCTCCTCCTCGTTAGGCTGCTGAATTACTTTGGCTAATGGATTGGCAACAGCCCCCTTCTCTTCTGCAAGCAAGGCTTGCAGAGCATCATGGTCAGTAGGTTCATTGCTCGTTGAGAAAGACTCTGTAGGCGTCGATGCCCCGGAGGATATTTGTTCTGCCGGTGGTGTGGAGTCACGCTCCGTTCCTTCCTTGGGCGCACGACGAACCAAACCTTGCTTTGAAGGCTCGGAAAAAGCCTGTTCAGTGGCAAGTTCATCAGGCGGCTGTCGCGATAAGGACGTCAACCTTTTCGAGCCTGGTGTGAGAGGTTCCGATTGCCATCCATGCTTCTCTGAAAGCCCAATTCTTCGTCTCCGCTCATCATGCCAATTAGATGAAGATATAAGTGGAATCACCTTGGGCCGAGGAGCTGTCGTCTGGGACGACGATGTAGCTGCATCGTCACGTTTGCGCTTTCCACTCAATGGCACGTCTGCGTGTTTACCAGATGCATGCACATCTTCATCCATGTCATGATCAATCCAGACCTTTCGTGCATTTAAAGGGGACACCTTGGAACCTGCATGTTTGAATGAAAAAGAGATTGGCATGCGCGACGGTTCGCCGCGGCTCATGTGCCGCTCGTGAATGAAACAAGCACGTCGAGCCGACAATCTTCGAACCTGGGCCTCACACGCCACTAGGCCGTGCGTAATTTGTCTTACATAATTTGTGCCCCGCGTCTAGACCACTTAGCCACGCCGCCCGTCCCAACGCCGCCACAAGTTCAAATATTGCTACGCCGTTTTTTTCGCCATCACACAGCTCTTTAGACCGCGTGGTACAGTAGAAAGAGCGTGTCGGGTGAGGTGCCAATCGATTTTCAAAAAGCACTCTTCAGGCTTCCATGATGAAAGTATTCGTGTCACTGTCACTGCTTCTTGCTGCTTCAGTGGCGCTTGTTGATGCCGGCGTCTTCAAGACAAAGCTTTCCAAGATGCCGTATGCCAAGGAAAGAACGCTTGCTTCGATTATCTCTCAGGCCGAATTTCTAGGTTTCAAATACGGTTTCAATAACAAGCAGCAGCCCTTTTCTTTATACCAGGATGCATCTGGCGACTTGCGTGTGCAAAGCGCTGACGCCGGCATGGTATCAGAGCAGTGGCATGCTCGTGCGAAGGCAGGTCACAATGTGCCGTTAACCGATTTTCTGAACGCTCAATACTTTGCCGACATCGAGCTTGGCTCGCCTCCTCAAAGTTTCAAAGTAATTCTCGACACCGGTTCAGCCAATCTGTGGGTCCCGTCGGAGTCGTGCACATCAATCGCGTGCCTTCTGCATAAGAAATACGACAACTCACTATCAAAGACTCACCAGGCTAATGGGAGCGAGTTTCAGATTCACTACGGCTCAGGTAGTATGGAGGGCTTCGTCTCCCGAGATACGCTCAGGATTGGAGACCTTGATGTCAAGGACCAGGACTTTGCCGAGGCAATAAAAGAGCCTGGCCTTGCTTTCGCTTTTGGAAAATTTGACGGCATTTTAGGTCTTGCATACGACACGATCAGTGTGAACAAGATTGTCCCGCCTTTCTACAGGATGAAAGAGCAGAATCTGCTAGACCAAAACCAGTTTGGATTTTATTTAGGCTCAAGCGAGTCAGAGGGCGGTGAGGCTACGTTCGGTGGCGTAAACCCTAGTCGATTCGAAGGTCCGATTGTTTATGCTCCCGTCCGTCGCCGTGGTTATTGGGAAGTAGCCTTAAACAAGATTGGTTTCGGCAATGAAGAGCTGGTCCTGACCAGGACCGGTGCTGCTATTGACACCGGCACGTCGTTGATTGCGATGCCAACGGACGTTGCTGAAATCCTCAACAAAGAAATCGGCGCAAAGCGCAGTTGGACTGGGCAGTACAGTGTAGACTGCAGCAAAGTACCGAGTTTGCCGGCTCTAACATTTTATCTTGACAACAAGCCTTACACGCTGGAGGGAAGAGACTACATATTTAACGTGCAAGGTACCTGTATTTCGCCGTTCATGGGCATGGACCTGCCTGAACCCGTGGGACCATTGTGGATTGTGGGCGATGTGTTCCTGCGCAAGTTTTACACAGTGTACGATCTTGACAAGGACGCTGTTGGCTTTGCCAAGGCTGTGCATCATTAATCATCCTGACTTTTTCCACAAAGGTCACTCCAATATTGTCGATAGCCTTTCTACACTTTGCATAATTCTAGTGTCCATGCGCGCCCATCACCTATTTAGATTACATTAGATTATCGCTTGTGATTGGTTGTATTTAGATGGGACAAGCGTCTCTAAATTCTACCGAATGTGGATCATAATGTGACAGAGACCTAAATAGTTCATCTAAATTGCCAAAGGGCTAAGTTGTCTCCATACGTCTAACACCTTCTCGCCCCCATCCCCTTTCTTTGCGGCTTTCGGATCCCGTTGGGCAGCCTCTTTCCCCTTTCCTTACCTATACTCATAAGAGTAACAGCCGCTGGCACGGTTTCCACTCACGAACCCTCCCCTTGAACCCTTTTTTACGCCACTGCAGGCTCAGTGGTTTCCCTGTTTGGCACATAAGCGATCTGGTATTGCTTTCTGCACTGCGCAATTGTTTCATATACCTGCCTTTACACGTTAGGAGTATGAAGTACTGCTCGGCTGGACCAAGTATGATCCGTTGGAGTCTTGTGGGCATTGTGATAGCTGCCTTGTTATGCACGACATGCGTGGAAGCTTTGCCCCATCGTCACTTGAATGGACGCTTGCTGCACGCTCGAAACACCCCTGATGAGCATCAAGCAGTGCCAACAAGCAGTATGGTGGATGTTCCATCAGCGCTTGAAAGCACTGTGTCCGAAGTGTTTGACAAGCCTCGCATTGGCGTCACCAAGGAAGGTCACAAGGTTCCTTCTTATGGCAAGAGGAATGAAACAGAAAGGAAGAAGCTTGCTGAAGAACTTCACCGTTCGATTCAGAAGCAGATTGAGCAAGAAAGCGTAAATGGAGGCGTTGAGCTCGACCTAAGTAGCATTCTTGGCGACATGTACAATGGCCGACTCAAAGTGGAAGGCGAGATGGACAAGAAGCATAACAAAACTGATGTGAGTGAGACAATTCCCAAGTCGAAATCGTCATCTTCGAGGTCCAAGTCGCATTCATCGTCGTCGTCTTCTTCTTCGGAATCCAAGTCAGTAACGTCTTCGTCGTCAAAGTCTAGGTCGTCGTCGTCGTCGTCTACGACTTCATCATCTTCGTCGTCAAGCTCGACATCAAAGACCAAGTCTCCAGCTTCAAGTTCATCATTGAGCTCGACGACAAAGACATCCACTATCAAGACATCTTCCTCATCAAAAATGACGACGAAAAGACTTTCATCTTCCTCGGGCTCGACTTCCTCGTCTAAGAAGAGCTCGTCTTCGTCGTCATCCAAGCCTTCATCCTCGTCGAAACCATCTTCCAAGACGTCCACTTCGTTGTCCAACTCCCAGACGACGACGTCTAAGTCACCAAGCCCTAAAGGCCGTACTGCTGCTCGCGTTGGCAACAAGTTGGGGCATGGTGGATTTTATCGCATCGCCAAAGACAGCCCTGCATCATCGGCACAGCGTCTGGGTCATTCCAGCGTTAATGGTGGCCGCGTAGCATCTGTATCAGCAGATGAGCCTCATGGCAACTTGCCCAACCAAAGTGTAATCACGAACAATCCTTCTTACGGATTCTTGGAGGCACAGGATGATTTGTACACGATCCGAAAATGGGCCGGTGACCTTGGTAAACTTGCCAGTAAGAAGAACAGAAACGAGACAATTATGGCTCTCTTTAATGCTGCTTCACGATACTACCCTGATGTGGACACAAAAGTGGTCGTCCGAATCATGCTAGCAGACATCAAGGCTGAGTCAGACTTCCAAAAGTCGAACCAGAGCCCCGGCCGTGTCGATTCAGGCGACAGCCTGGGTCTCTTGCAAGTAAGTCCATTTGGCTCAGGTGAGTTGAAGCAATTCCAGAACATGGTTCAGGTTGAACACAACACATACTCTTGGGCTATCGGTACAGCGTCTGAGGGAGAAGTGGATGGGGGTGGTCGTTCAGAATTAGGTGCACTCGTTGATTTCAAGACGAATAAGCGTATCGACTTGGACAGCTTGTCTGAAGATGATCTGAGCCGCCCTTGGATCAACATCCATATTGCCATGTGGATTCAGTCGAATCTGGCTAGGACGGGTAGTCAAGACCCTAGCTCATGGAAGAAAATTGCTTCGAACAGCAAAGCCGTTAGGAAAGCGTATGCACCGGCAATGAAGCAAATCATCTCTTCGATCGAGGAGAGCAGCAACAACGATGATACAGACTCGAGAGAGGCGGCGGCATGGTCGAATTCGTCCTCGAGTTCGTCGTCATCAAGCTCTAGCTCTTCATCTTCCTCGTGGGACAAGGAGGAGTACGCAACGAAACTCAAAGCACTTAATAAGCAACTCAAGGGATCACACAGCCAAAAGCGAAGCTTTGCAACAGGTCTAGGCTCCTGGGTTGCTGGTCCTTCTGCAGACGACAGCTCGGGTTACAACCGCTCAGGCGATGATGTCAGTAACAATTACTTTAAGAATATTGGCGAAGGCCTCTCTGTCATGTACACTGGTAGTACCAGCCACCGAGACAAGTACGGCAAGTCTTACCTTGAAAGCATTGAGCTTGTCGGCGGCCTCGTCGACTATAAGGAGTAAAAGATGATACCTCGCCGTGAACGTTTTTGAAGCCTGTACATGTAAATTCCCTGTTGCTTTTGCTGTTCTTTTTCGTTGTGTCGAAGCAAGAACTACTTCTGCGAAAACATGCGAGCTCAAGATATCTGTGCCCTGGTGGCACATTCTTGCTCTCGCTAATGTTGCAAGATCTAGTTTGCTTCTTCCCTTGATTGTATAATTTACAATTCGTCCGATTCACTGTTCATCTTTGATCCCTTTCTATTTCTATCTTTAGTTTTTATTCGCCTAGTAAAGTAGATTTGATATGACGCATTTTAAATATTTAAATTATACAGGATGTGAGACAATACCTGTCTCTTATACACATCTCCGAGCCCACGAGACTAGGCATGATCTC